>Ga0308158_10000105_pt1 | contig 202978 bp, 203 predicted proteins | sample PhyBR2_FD_201038 | JGI IMG/M metagenome (GOLD analysis project Ga0308158, IMG submission 201038) | Phyllosphere microbial communities from UC Gill Tract Community Farm, Albany, California, United States - DLSLB.R2 | ecosystem: Host-associated > Plants > Phyllosphere > Unclassified | place...
AACGCGCTGGTCAACCATATGTAGATCACCGTTGGTTAGGTGGTATGTTGACGAACTGGAAAACACTTCGCCAATCTATCAGCCGTTTGAAAGATCTTCAAACTCAATCTCAAGATGGTACTTTTGCTAAGCTGACTAAGCGTGAAGCATTAGAGCGTAGCCGTGAGATGGAGAAACTTGAGCGTTCTTTAGGCGGTGTTAAAAACATGGGTGGTTTACCTGACGCATTATTTGTAATCGACGTTGATCACGAAGCGATTGCAATTAAAGAAGCTAAAAACCTTGGTATTCCTGTAATTGGTATCGTTGATACAAACTCTAACCCAGACAACGTAGACTACGTTATCCCGGGTAACGATGATGCGATTCGTGCAGTAACTTTATATGCTTCAGCTATGGCTGATGCAATTCTTGCTGGTAAAGAATACGCGCAATCTCAAGCGAATGCTCAAGCTAAAGGCGAAGAAGCAGCAGCTGCTTCTGAGGCTTAATGCGTTTGACGCCTGATTGTCATTTTTGCGACATGTAAGGGTGGCAAATTAAGCGTCGAAAAAAAGCAAACGGCCCAGAGTTTCCTTGGGCCGTTTTTGTTCAAAGATTTACTTTTTCTACCTATTTAGGAGAACAACATGACTGCAATTTCTGCAAGCATGGTAAAAGAATTACGTGACCGTACTGGTCTTGCAATGATGGAATGCAAAAAAGCATTAACAGAAGCGAATGGCGATATCGAGCTTGCGATTGATAACCTTCGTAAATCTGGTCAAGCAAAAGCAGCGAAAAAAGCAGGTAACATTGCAGCTGATGGCGCGATCACAATCGTTCAAGACGGTAACAAAGCAGCATTGGTAGAAGTAAACTGTCAAACTGACTTCGTTGCAAAAGACGAAAACTTCTCTAACTTCTCTAATGCGGTTGCAAAAGCAATTCTTGCTTCAGGTGTAACTGAAGCTGAAAAAATTGCTGAACTTAAATTGGAAGACGGTCAATCAGTTGAAGAAGCGCGTATTGCTCTTGTTCAAAAAATTGGTGAAAACATCCAAGTTCGTCGTGCGAAAATTGTTGAAGGTCAAAACCTTGCAGTTTACAAACACGGTCTTCGTATCGGTGTTGTTGTATCATTTACAGGTAGCGCAGAAACTGGTAAAGGTATTGCAATGCACGTTGCAGCGTTCAATCCGGTTGCGGTAAGTGCTGATGCAGTACCAGCAGATCTAGTTGCAAAAGAGAAAGAAATTGCTGAAGCAAAAGCAATTGAATCTGGCAAACCTGCAAATATCGTAGAAAAAATGGTATCTGGTTCAGTAGATAAATACTTGAACGAAGTTGCACTTGATCGTCAAATGTATGTAATCGACAATGACAAGAAAGTTGCTGATGTACTTAAAGCAACTGAAACGACTATTGTTGAATTTGTACGTTTCGAAGTGGGTGAAGGTATTGAGAAAAAAGCAGAAATGAGCTTCGCTGAAGAAGTTGCTGCTGCTCAAGCCGCTGCAAAATAATTACTTATTTTGTAAAAAAAAGCCCCTAAATTAGGGGCTTTTTTTTAGACAAAAATGGATATTTCAAAAATGAAAAAAATAAATTCCTACATCGTTGTGGCTGTTATCGCCTTTTTGCTGGTGTATTTTTTTGTTTTAAACCAACGTGAGTCTCATGTTGCATCACAAATTCAAACATCGCAAGTCACTACTCAAGATTTTAACAACGATGCAATCAAATTGGCTTTCGAGCAGAAAAAAAGCAATCTTCAGGTACAAGGAGCAGGGCAGGTCAAAGCCGTTTTGCCTGACGATAATCAAGGGTCACGGCACCAGAAATTTATCTTAAGATTGGAAAATGGTCAAACGGTACTTATTGCACATAACATCGACTTATCGCCGCGTTTACAGGGCTTGCAAAAAGGTGATCGTGTAGAGTTTTATGGTGAATATGAGTACACGCCAAAAGGCGGTGTTATACACTGGACGCATCGTGACCCGAAAGGCAGGCACTTAAATGGCTGGCTAAAATTTAATGGAAGCATCTATCAGTAATGAAGAGATGCTTCCAGCGAAACATTTAAGTCATTCATTAAATGCCGAGAGTGTGTGTTAATTTAATTGTTGTTTACTTTTCCAGCTGGGTAAAATTTTAGCCAAGTAGGCATCCATGCACCAGAGCGGACCAATCAACAGAAATTGTACATCTTTTAAAAAGGAAGGTTTTTTGCCTTCAACCTTATGGCCGTAGAATTGACCAATCCACGCCACAATAAAAACACCAATATAAAACCCCACGCCAACAGGCAATACATAGATCAACCATGCCATGACAGCAACCAGAGCCGCCATTGCCACGGCAAGGACTAAGTCTAATCGTGCATAAAATATCAGTGAAAGTACAATCAGGAGTGCGGTCAGTAATGCACTAAAATGGTAAATCAAACCAATAATTGAAAACAAAATTGCAGGTACGCACACCCAATGAATTTTTTTATTGGTTTGGTTTTGATGGCTTTGGCTGTATTCGTCAAACCATTCCGTAATGGTTTTCATGTGGATCATCCTTGTTTTATTTATTCCTTTATTTAACGAATATAAAACACAATATGCATGCGGTCAAAACAGATTTTTGACTCGGGCGAACAAATCTAAAAAATGTAAAATTCATCGCCAAAAACGTTTAAAACAATTGGAAAAACCATTTTGAGCAAAAGTGACCTTAAAACTTTCTCGAATTTGCCTTATAAGCTCGCGTTAAACCGCATCTTTAAACATTTTTGCTACTAGGGTAGCTTTGGAGGGATTTTGTTGTATAGCACGCGAATCAGAGCAAATTAAGACCAAGCTACAATTTGGTTAGTTTTTGTGTTTAAAAAGTGATCGTTTCGTAAAATTGCATTGTGAACCACGGCTAATCATTTTAACTTAAACATTCACACATCAGAACAAGAATGTATCGAACAAAAATAAAGAAACCACCGAATGGTGGCCTCTTTGTTGCAAAAGTGAAGGAGCTAAAGCTTATGAATTTGGACCATCAACACGCTCAATACTTACTTTACCTGTACCCGCATTCGCGAGTCCAATGCGTTTAGCCGCTGCGTAAGATAAATCTACGACTCGATTGCCATGAAATGGACCTCGATCGTTGACTTTAACCACGACACTTTTGCCGTTATCTTTGTTGGTCACGCGAATGTAGCAGTTCAGCGGCAAACTACGGTGTGCTGCAGTAAGCTCGTTCATGTCGAAAGTTTCACCGTTAGCCGTTTTACGACCATGAAACTGACGACCATACCAAGATGCGATACCGGTCTGGCTAAATTTACGAACAGTGTTCGATGCTACAGAATTTAATTTTTCAATCACTGAAGGCTCTTCTTCAGGGATCTCGATTTTAGCCGCGATAGTTTGACGACGGATTTTGTCACCCGAACTTTCGGTGATTGAAAGACTATTTAAATTAGAGAAATGGGAATTGAAGTTGTTCTGCGAATCTTTATTCAAGACGCGAGCAGCCAAACTTGAACCGTCTGCATCGCCATTAAGAGATGATGCGGGAACCATTTCTGCTTGTGACTGGATAACTGCCAGTCCAATACTAAGTGCTAAAGCGTACTTTAACGTTAACTGCATTACTTAAACTCCTAGAGACAATTCACAAGGCTTAGCAAGTAGCCAAAATAATGTGAACAGCCTAATTTATTCACTTTTGCAATTGCTTTATGGAGGGGGATGATATTCATCGGCTTTGCAGAGTGTCTAGTGTTTGAAGTAAAAAAGTTACAAAAAGGACAAAATCTCACAAAAAATGAGCAAAAAATAACCTAAATTGTAACATTAAGTTTAAAATGGCTATTTAGTGCTCTTTTTAACAAAAATATTTATTGACTTTTATATGTTTTTAAAAAATCCCATCATCTACTGGCGACTTCGGTACCCAACAACCAAACCGCTGTGGCATACATTCTGCTGCGGTTATAGGTCGTAATGACTTGAAAATTTGGATAGGTAATATAGTACATAGGACCATAATTTTCTTGTAATTGTATAACGTTGACCAAGTCAAGATCATCGATTTTCACAATCGGATTTAGCGGCGTAACACCTTGCGTTTTAAGTGCGCCATAAGGGGTAGGCTGGGTCAGATCCTTTGCAATAATTGTATCTGGCGTATTACCTGTATAACGTGCGGCAAATCCAATAGGTTGATTTCGTTGCCAGCCATTTTGAGCAAGGTAATTTGCAATTGACGCAATTGCATCTTCAGCAGAATTGCGTAGGTCAATATGTCCGCTTGCATCGTAATCAACACCAAACTTGGTAATGTTACTTGGCATAAATTGAGGATAACCAATCGCACCCGCATAAGAACCCACAATACTGTTGGTTGGATAGCCTTCTTTATATGTCCAAGCGATCAAGGCACCTAATTCATCACTAAAATAATCTGCTCGGCGAGGGTAACCAAAAGCTAGAGTCGCAAGTGCGTCACGCGTGATAAACGAGCCTTTGTTTGCGCCATAGCCTGTTTCGACCCCTAAGATACCTAAGATAATCGATTGCGGCACACCAAATTGCTGTTCTGCGCGGTTTAAAACATCTGCATACTGATTTTTAAAACGTACACCACGCTGAATAGTACCTTCGCTCAAAAACATGGCTTTATAGTCATACCATGGCTTACTTTCACCAGGACGTGTCATGATGTTTAAAATATTGGGAAGATTTTTGGCGCCTGACATCGCATTGTCGACTTGCTCGGCAGTCAGACCATAAGTGGCCATGGTTTTTTGCTTAAAGCTTGGATAATTTGGATCGGTGATAAAGTCGTTCGCTTGAGAGCAGCTGGCAGTAAGAAAAAAACTGCCGAGAAGTAAAAAACGTCTAAATGGTTGCTTCACTACCATGTTCAACATAGTATTATAAATTCCTGAATTAAAATAAAAAATATAATTATCGATGGGTGTGGATCGACATAACCAGTCCAAAAGTCGCCATCAGGGTAATAATTGCGGTGCCGCCATAGCTCATAAACGGAAGCGGTACACCCACTACGGGTAAAATACCACTAACCATGCCAGCATTTACAAATACATAAACAAAAAAGGACAAACCTAACGACCCTGCAACAAGGCGGCCGTAGTTATGAAAGCACTGTAATCCAATTTGGAATGTTCTAAAAATAATTGCAAAATACAGCAGCACTAGAATGGTGACACCAATCAAACCAAATTCTTCGGAGTAGGCTGCAATAATAAAATCGGTATGACCCTCAGGTAAAAAGTGTAAATGTGATTGTGTACCTTCTAAAAAGCCTTTACCTGAAAATCCACCTGAACCAATGGCTGTTTTTGATTGAATAATATTCCAGCCTGTACCGAGCGCATCTGCCTCGGGGTTCAAGAGTGTGAGTACACGTTGTCGCTGATAATCATGTAATAAAAACTCCCACGCAATTGGGATTAAAAGTCCTGCGCCAGCAACAGCAGCACCAATGAGTTTCCAAGAGAGTCCGCTTAAAAACAACACAAATAACCCACTGGCCAATACCAGTAAAGATGTACCCAAGTCAGGTTGTTCTGCAATTAAAAGAAATGGAATTCCCACCAAAAGCATGGTGATCATGACATTGGGAACGCTCGGCGGAAGCGGTTTACGCGATAAAAACCACGCCACCATCATTGGCATACCGATTTTCATGAACTCACTGGGTTGTACACTTCCGAAACCGGGAATATCAATCCAGCGCTGTGCACCCATGCGAATTTCACCAAATACCATTACAGCAATCAGTGAAAAGAGGCCAAACAGATAAAAGTAAGGAGAAAATGCTTGATAAACCTTCGGTGGAATTTGTGCGAGCGTCAGCATGACAATAAAGCCAATTCCAAAGCTCATGGCTTGCTTAGAGACTAACCCGATATCTTGTGCAGAGGCACTATATAAGACAGTCAGCCCAAGACAGGCATTTAAAATCAAAAAAGAACATAACCAAGGATCAATATGTAATCTTTGCCATTTGGATGGAAGCATTGCTGTGCTTAAGCCATCGCGCGGCGCCTGGCGTAGAAATTTGTATTGAGAGCTTGGAGACATAAGGTTTTACAAAGGAATAATCAATGCATGGCGCATGCTAACATATCCCTTAATTTAGGCAATCTATATCCATATTTTGCAATAAAAAAAACCTGGAAAAATCCAGGTTTTTTGCGCTATGTTTTAGTTGCTAAAAAATAACGTATCATGATACTCAGCGAGCGCTTTTAACTCTAAGCGATTTAGATTTGGAATCAGCTTATCGATGGCGATATGAACGGCTTTGGTCACTGCGGCAGCGCCAATATCTGCAGCCTTGCGTTTGATCATGCCTAAATCCAGTGTTTTATTAAATTCAATCATAAAATGACGGATCGTGGCATCTGCAAATTGCTTATAAAGTTCAGCCAGTGCTTGCTTGTCGACAGCATTACCTGCTTGAATTTCGGCAAAACTATGCTTCAGATTTGTGACCAAACCTGGATCAAGTGACTCACCGACTTTATATTCTCCTTCAGTGGTTTTAAATAAACTACGTTCGGAAAACTCGATGGACTGTTTTACAACATCATTGGGCGCTTTGCTTAAAAGTTGTTTAAGCAAAACGGCAACAGTTGATTTGACATAGCCTGCCAATTTTTCAGCGGTTTCACGCTTATCGCTCTCTGGAAAGCGACGAACAAGTTCGATTAAAAGCGCATCAATAATTTCATCATTGATTTGTAGGGCTACCTGATCGCGTAATGGATACAGTGGCTCACTTGAGTTCTTTTTTTCGATACCTGTCTGAATATTTTTAAGCAATGCTTCAGATGGAGTAAAACCAAAAAATGGCATGTCTGATCCTCAATTATTGATTTTATTGTCGGGCCAATCGAATAGGGCTTGGCATCCATGACAAGTCAGATACACGACACGGATTAATGTCTAAACCACCGCGTCGCGTATAGGTTGCATACACCATCAGTTTTTCAGGCTTTAAGTTTTGCCATATGTCGGCGTACATCTGCTCGACGCATTGCTCATGAAAGCCATTGTGCTGACGATAAGAAATAATATACGCGAGAATACTGTTATAACAAGGCTTAATACCTTGATAACGAATGAAAACTGTTCCCCAATCCGGCTGTCCAGTCACAGGACAATTACTGCGTAATAGATGTGAATATAAATTCACTTCGATTTGTGACTGGTCATCAGCATCTAGCGCAAGCAAGCTTGCATCTGGATGTGACTCCAAGCGTGCTGGTTTGAATTGATCGATACAGATTCCAGACGGTTGGCTGATCTCGAGCGCATCTACATCAAACAACTCAAAGCTGACCTTTGCATTGGCAGCTTGACTCAAATCTTTTTCAACAAGGTCAATTAGTGCTGCTTTAGACACAAAACGATGAAAGTTTAGACTATTAAAATATAACTTTAATGATTTTGACTCGATCAGATTTTCAGAGGTTGCGGGAAGGGTAATCCGTCCAATTGCAACTTGTGGAATCCCGTCTTGATTGAGCCAAGAAAGCTCAAAAACATGCCACCAATCTTTGCCCTGAGAAACACCTGTAATGTTTGCATATTGTTCACGTGAAGATGAACGTGAAATAGGAAACAAAATGCCGGGTTCATAAGTTGTTGGATATTCTGTTTCTTTACCTAAAAGAGATTTTTCTACACTCATTCACGCATTCCTGAACCACGAGAAAGTAAATAATACGCTACGCCATATAAAAGAACGCAGCACACGGTCACCACAATCAGTGACAATGAAACGTTAACATCGCTCTGACCCAAAATGCCATAGCGAAATGCATTGACCATATACACAATTGGATTGATCAACGATAATTTTTGCCAAAATGGCCCCAAAGCACTAATGGCGTAGAATACGCCACCTAAATACGTTAAAGGGGTAAGAACAAAAGTGGGAATAATCGAGATATCATCAAACGATTTGGCATATACGGCATTGATGAATCCACCCAAAGCGAACAAAAAGGATGTGACCAAGACGGTATAAATAGTCACAAACCAGTTATGTATATAAAGGTCGGTAAAAAATAGGCTCATCATGGTCACAATAATGCCCACCAAAACCCCACGAAACACGCCTCCAACCACATAGCCCCACAAAATGAGGTGTAAAGGTACCGGGCTCATGATCAGTTCTTCAATGCTTTTTTGAAACTTAGCACTAAAAAAGCTTGACGAGACATTTGCATAACTGTTGGTAATGATAGCCATCATGATCAGACCCGGCACAATAAACTGCATGTAGCTGAATCCACCCATTTGACCGACACGAGAACCGACCAGATTACCAAAGATAATAAAGTACAGGCTCATGGTGATGGCAGGTGGTAACAGTGTTTGAGGCCAAATCCGCATAAAGCGACGAATTTCTTTACGTACTAAGGTACCGAAGGCTGTACAGAGCTGACTAAAATTCATTGTGCCGCTCCTTGTTGCTCCAGATTTTTTTCGACCATACGTACAAATAATTCTTCAAGTCGGTTGGACTTATTTCGCATACTGCGGACTTGAATGCCTTGTGCTTCTAAAAGCTGAAACAAATCATTCATACTGTGTGCTTTATCTAGTGTCACTTCAAGTGTCAGCGGATCGATCAAATTAAAGCGCACCCCAATAATGTTAAGGTCATTCGATAGCTCAACTGGTTCTGCCAGATCAAAAATAAAAGACTCTTCACTTAACTGATTTAAGAAGCTTTTCATCGTGGTGTCTTCTTTAATCACGCCCCGATCAATAATTGCAATGCGGCGACATAACATTTCGGCTTCTTCAAGATAATGCGTGGTTAAAATGATTGAAGTACCGGCGTTATTCATCTCGACTAGAAAATCCCACATCGAACGGCGCAACTCGATATCGACACCTGCGGTAGGTTCATCGAGGATCAGTAACTTTGGTTCGTGCATCATGGCTCTGGCAATCATTAGTCGACGCTTCATACCGCCAGAAAGCATTCTGGCCTGCATGTTGCGCTTTTCCCAAAGCCCTAATTTTTCGAGATACAATTCTGCGCGCTGCTCGGCAAGTTTTTTAGGGATGCCGTAATAACCAGCCTGTGTCACCAGAATATCGAAGGTCTTTTCAAAATGGCCAAAATTAAACTCTTGTGGCACAACACCTAAGCATTGTTTTGCACGGGAAGGTTGCTTGTCTAAATCATGGCCAAAAATATTGACCTCACCAGCACTTTTTTTTGTTAAGGAACTGATGATACTGATGGTGGTCGATTTTCCAGCACCGTTTGGACCTAGAAGCGCATAAAATTCACCTTCCGGAACAGTTAGGTTGATTCCTTTTAAGGCTTGAAATCCATTGCGATAAGTTTTGGACAAATCACGTAATATCAAGGCATCAGTCATGAAACGCTCACACTTAATTCAATAGTACTATTTTGAGTGATATCGAAAAATAAACCAAGTGATAAGATGGGATTGAGCGGAACGAAATATAGAACGCTGAAAAAACAGACATACTATGTGATGTGTAATATAGTTATTTAGCATGATGCTTTTTAAAATTGTTAAGTAAAACGAAACAATAAGCATAAAATAGGATACATTATGTATTTTAAGAAATATAAAAAAACACTTATGATATATTGGAACGTGTGATCTAGAAGCACTTTGGCATAAACTATTAGATGACAAAAGGCTTAAGTTGATAAATTAAGATTAAGATAGAGTTATGAATAATCGACACGTTACTTTACAGGATAAATATTCGAACATTCACCATCTTATGCGAGTGAAAGACCTTATTGTAGATCCAATCAAGAAAACTGAAACGTGTCAGTGGTTATGGATTTATAAAACAACATCGGAGTTTTTTCCTTTCGAGTTATGGACCCAACTTGATCGTGTTCAAGTGAATGAGAAATTAGTTTATAAGGATCTTACCTTTAAGGTTATTCACATTGACGATGAAGATCATCCGCTATTCTCTTGAACTGATGCGAAATTAACATGAACTGACGATTGTGTATCGAAATACAACACACCATGAACAGGATGAAATTTAAATATCTGAATAAATAGGCCATATTGATATTTTTACATTGAAGAAAATATCATGGATAACACTTTAAACGATTACGAAAAAATTGAAAAACTGATTCAGCACAGTCGAATCGTGATGGTTACTTTTACCAATCATGACGGACACTTACATAGTGCGCCTATGACCAGACAAAATAAAACATTTGACGGAAATGTATTTTTTATCGGAGCCAAACACTCTGAATTAGTTCAAAGTATTACATCACAGCCAGAAGTTAACCTTGCTTATTCGGGTAGTGATTCTTTTGTATCCATCAGCGGTAAGGCGCAGTGTATTAATGATCCACAGTTGCTCGAAGAACTCTGGTCGCCTGCTTATCAAATCTTCTTTAAAGAAGGTTTACACGATCCTGATATTCAACTGATCCAAGTCACATGTCATGGTGCGCAATATTGGGAAGGGGATGGAAAACTTGTGACGTTATTTAAGCTTGCCAAAGCTTCAGTTACGGGAGAGCAAGACAATCTGGGTGAATCGAAATCTATGCGATTATAAGCCATTGATCTGTTAATTGTATAAGCGCCGTAGAGATGGGCTTTTTACAGGTAAGGATTAATTCCTCGCTGATGAAGCCCTACCTTGCGGCGCAGCTTAGTTTGCTCTTCTTGCAGTAACTCATTCACAAATTGGGGTAGAACATCCTCATTCAACATGGAGGGATAAAAACCATCTGCATTGAGCTGTTGGAAAAAAAGGTCAATTTTAGAGCTTTTTTGAACATATTTCATCGACCATTTTTTAAAATAAATTCTTTTAATTTCAATGGCTTCAAACACATTAATTTCATGGTGACGAGGGTCTTGCATTATGCGTTGCATAAGATCGTTTAAGATTTCCTCTTCACTTTCAAGGCACTGGAAAAATGCATTATTGGCATAATACAGTACACCATAAATTTGGTGCTTTGCATTGAAATCACGAGCCTTACTTAAAATATCATTCAGATCTTCAATCAAATCGCCAGCATCCACTGGTCGTATGCTGGAGTAGCACAGTCTTATTTTCATTAACTACGTCCTGCTATTGAGAATAAATCGAAATCAAATTTTAGGATGATGATACTGGTTTGCCAACGTGTGCGGTTCTTCACTTAAAAGCTGGATGAATGACGGTATTGTTGAGTCAGACAAAAGATAAGGGTTAAATTCATCTAGATGGGTCTGTTGGAAAAAATCAGCTAAACGTTTATTTACAGGTGCAAACTTCATGCTCCAATGTTTAAAAAGACGCTGTTGCATCGATTCACGATATAGAATTTCACAATTTTGATGTCGGGAATCTTTAAGAATATGTTGATAAAAAAGCGTATCGATTTTCGATTGTTCACCTTCTAGGCACTGCACAAAGTAACCATATCCGTAATATAGTACACCTGTTATTTCATTTCTAGAATTAAAATCAACAGCAGTGTCTAAAATATCAATCAGATCTTGCTTTAATTCTGGGTGTAGATGACTTGCTTTACTTGCGTACAAGATTCTAACCATTTCCATGACATTTTCCAAAGCTAACAATAAGGTTTTTAGTGGGTAACGGCACTGGTACTTCGCCCACGTGTGGTAAGACAAGAAATGTAAGGTGTGAATTGGTCTTTATGTGATAAACCGCACACAATACATAGTTTTAATCGACAAAGCCACTTTTTTCATGAAGAATTTTCCGATTCATGCATATTATAAACTAAATCACTGTTTTATAAGTAAAAAAATATAAAATAAAATGTTTCTAATTACAGGTGGTTTTATATGTTTTTGTAAGTATATAATGATAAATTTATCAAATGGTATACATAAAATTTTGAATTTATTGAAATATAAGTTATTTTTAAAAATTGTTATTGTATAAAAAATAGACAAATGTAAGCTATTTCTCACAATCATGTAAGCTATGGATTATTTTAAGTTTGCGTAAGTTATCTATACTCAGTTCGTACATTATCTTGTTCATTTTTTCCATAGAAAAATGAGTAATAACTTAAACACCTTTATAATAATTTTATAAAGAATAAAAGAATAAGATTAGGGGACTTACGAGTTAGATAATGTATAGCGTGTTTCCTCCTCCTTAGCACACACCTTCCTAAGGAGGAGGAAATTTTTATTTTCATCTGGAAAGGTCATCAAAATGCAGATTGTTAAAAATATCTTTATATCATTTGTATATATGATGATTATTTCCATTTTAATTGTAATATTTTACCGAATTGGTATTCATAAATATGTCAATATTACCGTAAGTGCCATTATCTTTGGTTTACTAACTTTCTTCTATTTTAAGACTATTGTTTCATCATTGCTTTGTCATTTATTTTATTATAGTTTATTGTTTTACTTGAGTCAGACGCTTGATGTTTTAATGATGCTTTTAATTTCCATAAGTGCAATCGTCATCATGAAAATATATTTGGTTGGGTGGAATAAGTTTGATTCTTATATTAAAGAAAATCAGATATATAGAAATTAAATAAATCTGTATAAATAAAGAATAAAAATAGAATTTAGATTATGGTCTTCATGTTTTAGGTTTTTTTTATTTATTTCAATAATTTTATTTATAAAATATTTTGTGTAGCCATAATTTTAACTAGAATTTGAATTTAAAAAATTATAGTTTACTAGTTGCTTGATTAGTGATAGATATTTTGATTTTTTTGGAATTTATATAGTAATAGAAATTTTTTTTAAACATAGCTATTTAAGTAACTTTTTAATCTTATTCACAATGTTAAAAACACTATACATAGCTACATATGATCTGATACGATCTTAATCACTAAATCAAAAGGTTTGTATAAATACATTCTAATTTAATTTTAAATCTTCATTGATCTTTCCATACTAAACTTTAACTTATAATTAAAAAAAGAGGTGTAAGATGTCTACATTATTGGTATTAATCGTTCTGATTGGGGTGGTTGTATTTGTTCTTGCAACATTAAAAGGAGATAAAAAAGCAAGTAAACAAAGAAATCCCATTAAGGGCAAACGCATCTTAACGATGAATGAGCAACCAACTTTTTTTAGATTAAGAGAAGCACTTCCAGAGCACATCATTCTAGCGCAAGTTGCTTTCAGTGCTTTTATGACTGCTAAAGGATTTCCAACACGTAATTTATTCAATCGTAAAGTTGCAGATTTTATAGTGTTAGATAAATCACTCAATATAGTTGCAATTGTTGAGTTGGATGATTCATCACATATCGGAAAAGAAGATAAAGACGCAGACAGAGATGCATTAGTTGCTGAAGCAGGTTTCCGAGTGATTCGATACAAGAGAACCCCAGATTTTGCACAAGTACAAAAAGATTTTGGGGTTTTTCCCATCGCCCAATCTGTTCCTGAATCTAACCCAATCAAAGAATCTGAAGAAAATTTAGAAAAAACCAAAATTATTTCAGATGCTTTTATTTTTCAATCAGAATTAGGGGAGCGGAAAAAGCTATCTGAATAGTTCAGATACCTTGATTGGTGAGTGTCGGGTGTGCAAGCGTAAATCGACTTTTTTGATGTAGCATTTTTGCATGGTCCAACTTCATAGAACAAATGATTGAACTAATCTGATTCTATAGCCGTATAAGTTGAATTAAAAAGATGAATTCTGTTTTGAAGATTTGGAACGCTGAAATTGAATTCGAACCTGTGCTATTTTATAATGTTACGCCAGATTTGCGCCAAAGTAGGCTGTAAGCTATATAATTAAAGAAATATTGGTGCGCTCGGCGGGGATCGAACCCACGACCCCAGGCTTCGGAAACCTGTACTCTATCCAACTGAGCTACGAGCGCATGCGAAGCACATCATAGGCAAAAAAAGGCCTGGGGTAAAGTGACTCATACACAGAAGTTTTTCTTATGTTTATTAAATCATCAATTGTAAGCAATTGATCTTTATTGGCGTACAAATAAAAAGAGCCCATCGAGATGGGCTAAAGGGCTAAATCTTGCATATCCATAAGAATTATAAATATGCATATTTTGAAAATTCATAGCATCATACTAAGAATTTCATTAAATGTTTCTTCGTCTTTAGTCGTAGTTCGATTATTTTTTAGACGTGCCAGTCGTCATGTAATAGCTTGGTTTTATTTTTTAAAAATAAAAATCATAGAAAACAAAACCTTAAAATTATACTAAAATTAAAATTGTTGAGTGGCTTCAGTACATCTATGCAAAAATAGCATAGATATACTTAGACAAATCGCATCTAAATCAAACTCAAGATCGAGTTTTTAAAACTTATATAGTTATATAAGGTCTATCCTTTATCAGTAATCGACCTTAAATATATAACTTGTTTTTTATAAAATCTGGCAGGATTTCACTTATGAAATGGCCTTGGTTTCCAAGGCTTTTTTAAGATAAGGATCGAGTTCATCCTGACGTAGTAGCCATTGCACGTAATCGTGTGGTAAGTCCTTGATAGCAGTGCCACGATGTTTTCCAAAGTTAATTTGTTCGGGAATCCGTGCTTCTTCCGAGGCGACATAAAGGGCGTCGATATTTGAAATATTTAAATGATGTACGATATGCATCAGTATATTGGCTGTCAGAATAATGTCTGCATCGGCACGATGGGCACCTTTAAGCATTTCTCGTGCTTTTGTACTGCCTTTTGAGATTAGATAAATCAACGCAGATATATTGTGTGCCTCAGCTTGTGGCCACACTTTACGCGCAAGTGCCAATGTGCAAATTGCCTTAATCTGTGAGGTATCGACACCACATCTCGCAATTGCATTGATATCGTAATCGACATTATGTCCAATAATGTATTGTGTTTGCTTAGGTAAAGAAAAGGTCGTGAAATGTGGTTGATGCTCCAGATCAGATTCAAGAATATGATGAACGGCCATTGAAGCATATGAAATCGGTTCATCTACACTATAAAGTTGATCAAATAGCTCACTCTTGTCGAGCGTTAATTTACCTTCAAAGATTTCTACAGGCGCATAAGCAATTTCAATTGGATTACCATTTAACTGATGCGTTTCGGTATCTAAAATAATGGCGTTCATATTGCTCAGTAAGCTGACAGGTGATTTGTCAATTTATCATTCTCTTGTAATCAGGCAAAGCCTTTAAAAGGTGGTTTGATCAACCTGCAAGCGATGCTTGTGAACCGCTCACTTTTCCGCTATGTTTAAACAGAAAATAAATACAATCAGCAAAGAAGCTCAAAGGACAAAGCAACAATGAAAAAACATCTCATGGTTTTAACCACACTCAGTGCCTGTATTTTTTTAAGCGCATGTAATGATAGTAGTGACTCCGATTCATCAAGCTCATCAAGTAATGTGCCTGAAAATAATATTCAGAATCCTGTTGTAGGAATACCTGCAGCATATACTCAATCTGGTATGGATCAGGTTGCTGGTGAAAGTGTGGTCATGACTTACAAAATGCTCGGAATAAGTGGGCAAGAAGTATTGGCAACATCACTGGTTTTCACACCAAAAGGTACACCACCAAGTGCAGGTTGGCCAATTGTGGCTTGGGCACATGGAACGACAGGTGTGGCTGATATTTGTGCGCCAAGTCGTAATGTCATGGATGAAAATGTAAAAACCATGATCACTCAGTTGCTGGCGCAGGGTTATGTTGTTGTAGCACCAGATTATGAAGGATTGGGAGAGCCGAATGGTAAAGAAATTCACCCTTTCTTAAATGTAAAAAGTGAAGCGTATTCAATTACTGATGCGGTTGTAGCAGCAAAAAGCTATTTGGGAGCAAAAGCTGCCACAAGGTGGGTCGCAGTGGGGCACTCGCAAGGTGGGCAAGCCGCGCTCGGGGCAGCACAGTATGCGTCGCGTGCAAAGCTGACCTATAAAGGTACAATCGCTGTAGCACCAGCATCAAATCTGGATCTTATTTTAAACGCCGGGGAGCTTTCAGCTGCAAACCAGCCTGTAGCTGTCCAAATTCCAACATATACCAATTTAGATACTTACACAGCCTTAATTACTGCCGGACTGCGCAATCCAAATCCGTCCTTGCAATATAGTCAAATTTTTAAAAGCCCTTCAGATAAAATTGCCGCTCAAGCAGAAAGTGTCTGTGCACCAGCCTTGGCGCAATCATTTGCGGTAGGGCTGACAGCGTATGCTAATCAGAACAACAATAGCTTAACTGGCTATGGTCGTACTCAGGATGGCTTTCTCAATTTATCTGTAGTGAAAAATTTTACCAGTACAGATGGGCAACCACTAACAGTTAAAGTTTCAACGCCTATTAAGATTTATCAGGGGCAGGCCGATACTACGGTGCCATTTATTGCAACCAACAAGCTTGTTACGGAAGCAAAATTAGCCGGTACGAATATCAACTTTATTACCAATCCGACTTGGACACACGGCAGTGCGTATAGCTTGAATATCTCCAATATTGTCACCGACGTAAATACTTTGTTTACCCAGTAAGTTAATCTTTTTATGGCAAAATGGCTGATCCGCGCAGGATGAGCCATTTTTATGCATAACTGAGCAACTTCGCCCTGCTTAAACTCAAACTTCATGATACAATAGCGTCCAATCTTAGCACGGCTTAAAAGCCCTACTACATAGGACCCTCGCTAATGTTTGCCAACATTTCTCTTTCTGAATTTGATCCAGAATTGGCCAAAGCAATTGAAGCTGAAGATGCGCGCCAGGAAGCGCATATTGAGTTAATTGCATCTGAAAACTATTGCTCTCCTGCGGTGATGGAAGCGCAAGGATCAAAGCTTACCAATAAATATGCAGAAGGTTATCCGGGCAAACGCTATTACGGCGGCTGCGAATATGTAGATGTAATCGAACAACTTGCAATTGACCGTGCAAAAGCGCTTTTTGGTGCTGACTATGCAAACGTTCAACCGCATGCTGGTTCACAAGCAAATGCTGCGGTATATCTTGCACTTTTAAATGCAGGTGATACGGTTTTGGGTATGAGCCTTGCACATGGTGGTCACTTGACTCACGGTGCAAAAGTTAACTTCTCTGGTAAAACTTACAATGCTGTACAGTATGGTTTAAATCCAGAAACTGGTGAAATCGATTACGACGAAGTTGAGCGTTTGGCACTTGAGCACAAGCCACGTATGATCGTTGCTGGTTTCTCTGCTTATAGCCGTATTGTCGACTGGCAGCGTTTCCGTGATATCGCGGATCAAGTGGGTGCATATCTATTTGTTGATATGGCACACATCGCTGGTTTGGTTGCAGCTGGTGTGTATCCAAACCCAGTTCAAATTGCGGACGTTACTACAACAACGACTCACAAAACACTTCGTGGCCCACGTTCTGGCTTGATCTTGGCGAAAGCAAATGAAGAAATCGAGAAGAAACTTCAGTCTGCTGTGTTCCCAGGCAATCAAGGCGGTCCGCTTGTACACGCTATTGCTGCAAAAGCAATCTGCTTTAAAGAAGCAATGACGCCTGAATTTAAAACGTATCAACAACAAGTTGTTAAAAACGCGCAAGCTATGGCAGATGTCTTAATTGCGCGCGGTTACGACATCGTATCGGGTGGTACAAACAACCACTTGTTCTTGTTGTCACTTATCAAACAAGACATCACTGGTAAAGAAGCTGATGCATGGTTAGGCGCTGCTAACATCACCGTTAACAAAAACGCTGTACCAAACGATCCACGTTCACCATTTGTGACTTCTGGTATCCGTATTGGTACTCCAGCGGTAACTACGCGTGGTTTTGGCGAGTCTGAAACGCGTGAATTGGCGGGCTGGATTGCTGATGTACTTGACAGTAAAGGCGACGAAAGCGTGATCGCTGAAGTAAAAGCAAAAGTTGAAGCAGTGTGTGCGAAGTTCCCAGTTTATGCGAACTAAGTCATACTGAAAAAAAAACCTCCCATCCGGGAGGTTTTTTTATATCGGTTTTTGGAGTGTGTAAAAAATGTTTAACATAAATCCATCATCTTGCTAAGTTTATCATCTAGGTGTTTACTTAAAATCATCCTATGATGGTATTCATCAGTTCAATTCATGGTTATGGCTCAGTTGAATGCATTAATTCCGCTTGATCAGATTGATACAGACCCAAAACAGGTCTTGGCGATCAAACGTATGGATCTTGTGCCACTACTCGACAATCCGTACCGACTAAATCACTATGCCGATCAGCTGATTCAAGCTCAGGCTGTATTGCTGAACCAAATTTCGCCTGAACTTACGCATGATTTAAGTCGTGTGATTTCTCATTTGATTGATAAATTATCTAAATCTGACAAGGTCATTAAGAAAAAATCTTTTAATCGTTTACAAAAATGGTTTGGTGTAGACATAGAGCATGATCAGACACAACTCAATTATTTGCATGGATTAGATGCGTTAATCGAGCAGGCGGATCGATTGAGTCAGCAGCTTGCAGTCGAAATTCAAAAATCACAATCACGAATTCAACAGTTACTTGGTCTGCGCGAACAAATGGCACTTTATATCGTGGCTGCGCAAGAATTTTTGGGTGAATATCCTGCTTTTATCCGCCATCAGCATCCACTCGATCACTTTTCAGAGCGGCTATCTAAAAAAATCAATAGTTTGCAAACACTACAAGCCAGTAATGATCTTGCCATCACGCAAATGTTTTTAACCCAACAGCTCTCGTTTGGTTTGCTTGATCGTTTTAAAGAAGCTCAGCAGGTACTGATTCCGGCTTGGCAATATCATTTGAAACAAAGTATGCAAAACAGCTCGGCACTTGAATTGCAAAAACTTGATCATAGCCGCGAAAGTTTATTAACTATTTTAAGACAATCATTAGAAAAGAGGGTAGAACCATGACGCAGTTTGAGTCAGACCAACAGCCGAATGTGATGAAATCCGACACTGCTCTCACGCAGCATGAATTTGATGGATTGGATTTAAAAGCGCTAGGTTTACAGCCAGAGGATTTTATTCATGTGCAGGATGCTCATCGTGAGCTTGCAGATTTAAATCACGCTACTGTAGCCGAATATGGTAAAGACATTGCCAGCGTAACCTCTGCATATACCGACGAGCTTTTACACTTGGTGCGTAGTAAGGATCTCGATGAAACGGGTAAGAAATTGAACGAAGTGGTACACGTGGCCAAACAGCTCAACACTTCAAGTATTTTAAATAAACCTAAAACCTCGACCATTCCATTGATTGGCGGACTTCTAAATCGTATGAAGGGCGCAAAACAAAGCTTTGATCAAAACTTTGTCAATACCAAAGAGCAGATTGATGGCTTGGTTAAAGAGATCGAGACCACGCAAATCGGCTTAAAAACTCGAGTGAATACTCTCGATAAAATGTTTACAGCTGTACAAGATGAACACAAACAACTCGGGGTTTTGGTTGCAGCAGGAAAAATCAAGCAGCAACAATTACAAGCACAAATTCAGCAATTAACCGAAGATTCCAATGCTCAGCAGCATACTCAGGCCATTTACGATTTAAATCATTTATCCAATAATCTTGAAAAGCGTGTGAGTGATTTACAAGTATTGCAGCAATCCGCCATGCAGACATTGCCTATGATCCGGATTATTCAATCGAATAACTTAATGCTAGTGGATAAATTTTATGCCATAAAAAACATTACATTACCCGCTTGGAAAAATCAGATTAGCTTGGCAATTTCCTTGCAAGAGCAACAAAACAGTGTGCAGCTTGCCAAACATATTGATGATGCCACTAATGAACTTTTACGACGTAATGCAGAATTACTACATCAAAATTCAATTGACACCGCGAAGGCCAATCAACGATCTGTTATTGATATTGAAACACTTGAGCACGTTCAAAATACGCTGATTAAAACGGTCAATGATGTGATTCAGATTCAAAAAGAGGGCATGCAAAAGCGCGATGAAGCTACCGTTCGTTTACGTGCATTACAAGATAATTTGCAGCAACTGGTGATTGATTCAAGTCGCACCAAAACAGAAACTTGATTGAAATACGCTTTGGGAGAAAACATTGCCATCGGTCAAACATTACCCCATTCACCCCGAAGATATCCAAGCTCGTCTTGTCAATTTGAAAAAAAGACAGCGAGGCTTAAGTGTATTCGGGATTGCTGCACTCAGTGTATGTGCACTTGCGGTATTGTTTTCATTTACACTTCAGCCTGTAATTTATGGCTTTTTTGATTTGAGTACACAAATCAAGCAGCTTCATATTCCAGCAGGGTTTGAGGGGCAATTGTTTGTCGACGAGCAACCCGATTATTTAATGACCTTATTGTCATGGTTGGGGTGGTTGATACTCAAACTTACGGTGAGTTTTTTTGGTGCTTTTATTTTTGTACACCTACTTAAAAAACTCCGTTTTTTTAAAGTCCGATTTAAATCTTTGATTTTACGCTTTGTGGCATGGCTTATTGGATGGATTTTGATTTGGTCTGGCTTAACCTTTCTCCAATATCATCAGCAAAGTGATGAGGCGCAAGCGTATGCTGAGTTGGTTCAATATGATCAGCGCATTCAGACCAGTCCGATTTTTCAATATTTACAACAAACCCATTCTCCTCAACCCGTCAAAGATTATTTACTTGCGCAAACTGCGCTGTTACATCGTCCCATAGACAAGGATGCTGCTGTATCCTACACCAGTAGTCTGATTCGTGCCGAACGCACTGATCCACATTTTTTTGAATACGGCCTCAAACGCGAGCAATTGTGGACCATTCAGCATCAAGTTTACGGAAAAAGCATCACACCGATGGCGCAAAGTATCGATGCGCAAGCACGTCAAGCAGCACGTATCAGTGAGGTCACTCAGCGATTGAGCTGGGGATTAAGCTTTGTGGCGTTTTTGGCTGGGGCAATACTTTATGGTTTAAATGTAAACCTTAAAGCTCGTATTCGGCGGATTGAAGCTCGATTTTAGTATTTATTTAAAAAACCGATTGTATTGATAAAAACATACCGTTTCACCTATCAATACATTTATCTTATTCTTCTCAACAAGTTAAATTATTTACTCCTTTGGAGCTGTTAGGCATGTTAGACCAAAATATCAAGACTCAACTTAAAACTTACCTAGAACGCTTAGAAAGCCCAATCGAACTGGTTGCTGCGCTCGATGATTCGGATAAAGCCGCAAAGATCAAAGAACTGGTGACTGAAATCGCAGAACTCTCTGATCGCGTGACCGCTCGTTTTGATGGCCAGAATCCACGCCGTCCAAGCTTTGGTATTGCCAAAGCGGGTGAACAGCCACGTGTGTTTTTTGCTGGCTTGCCAATGGGCCATGAGTTCACCTCATTGATTCTGGCGTTGCTACAGGTATCAGGCTATGCCCCTAAAGTTGCGCCTGAGCTTTTAGAGCAGATTAAAGGCTTGCAGGTGAGCGATCATTTTGATGTATTTGTGTCGTTAAGCTGCCATAACTGTCCAGATGTGGTACAGGCCCTCAACCTGATTGCCATTTATAACCCGAATGCAACAGCCACCATGATTGACGGTGCCTTCTTCCAGGATGAGGTTGAAGAACGCAAGATCATGGCTGTGCCGATGGTGTTCCAAAACGGTCAGCATATTGGTCAGGGCCGTATGACGCTTGAAGAGATTGTAGCTAAACTCGACAATAATTCGGCTGAAAAAGACGCTGCGGCCATCAATGCCAAAGCTGCCTTTGATGTGCTGGTGGTCGGTGCCGGCCCTGCGGGTGGAACCTCGGCCATTTATGCCGCACGTAAAGGCATTCGTACCGGTATGATCGCAGAGCGCTTTGGTGGTCAGGTCATGGACACCATGGACATTGAAAACTTTACCTCGGTACAAAAAACCTTGGGGCCAAAGTTTGCCACCGATATGGAAGCACATATTCGTGAATACGATGTCGATATCATGAACTTGCAGCGTGTGAGCAAAATCACCGGTGCAGACCAAACTGCAAATGGTCTGGTACATCTTGAACTTGAAAATGGCGCTACAGTTGAATCGAAAACCGTCATTCTTTCTACTGGTGCACGCTGGAGAAAGATGAATGTTCCGGGTGAAGATGAATATGCCACTCGTGGTGTTGCATACTGCCCACACTGCGATGGTCCGCTGTTTAAAGGCAAGAAAGTAGCGGTGATTGGTGGCGGTAACTCGGGTGTTGAAGCTGCAATTGATCTGGCTGGAATTGTTGAACATGTGACGCTGATTGAGTTTGATACCAAACTTCGTGCCGATCAGGTCTTGCAAGACAAGCTGAACAGTTTGAGCAATGCCACCGTGATCACGCATGCTTTATCCACTGAAGTGGTGGGAGACGGCAGTCAGGTGACGGGTCTGAAATATAAAGACCGCGCTACCGATACCGAGCATACGCTTGAGCTGTCTGGTATTTTTGTACAGATCGGATTGTTGCCGAACACCGATTTCTTAAAAGGCACAGTGGATTTAAATACACGTGGTGAGATCATCATTGATGAGCGTAACGAAACCAATGTGAAGGGTGTATTTGCTGCGGGTGACTGTACCACGGTACCGTACAAGCAGATCATTATTGCAACAGGTGAAGGGGCAAAAGCCGCATTGTCTGCCTTTGATTATATTATTCGCAATGGTTAATCAACAATGATTCAAGGCATCCAGACGTAGAAGGTGCCTGAAACAAATTTTGAGTTTATAGGAACTGAATAGGCTAACGATTCAGTTCCTTTTTTTATTTAGCCTTTTCTCATAGGGTTAGCTCAGATTATATCGTTCTAAATTTACTTCAATATGTTCTGGTTTTGCGCTTGTTGTGTCGTAATTGAATCAATACCATCATTCTAAGTATCAAGCAAAGAAAGAGGGAAATATGTTAAATGCCAGTACACGACAACCTGTTTTTTTTATTTCTCACGGTGGTGGGCCATGGCCATGGATGCCTGAAGTTTTTGCAACAACCTATGCAAAACTGGCACAATCACTTTCTGGCTTACTCAAAACGTTGCCTCAAAGACCACAGGCAATTTTAATGGTTTCTGCACACTGGGAAGAGCAGGTCTTTACTGTCCAAACAGCGACTCAACCTGAAATGATTTATGACTATGGTGGTTTTCCTGCCCATACGTATCAGATTCATTATCCGTCTGCCGGATCTCCCAAGCTTGCCCATCAAGTGACGCAATTGCTTGAACAAAACGCTATTGCAGTAAAGACAGATGAGAGACGTGGATACGATCACGGTATGTTTTCTCCGATGCAGGTGATTAACCCTGCGGCAGATATTCCTGTGGTTCAGTTATCACTCAAAAAAGGCTTGAATCCGCAGGAGCATCTCGGTTTAGGTCGGGCATTGGCGCCCTTACGTGATCAAAATATTCTGATTGTTGGGAGTGGATTAAGCTATCACAACCTAAGAATGTTTAATGCTCAAGCCACTGAACCTTCAAAAATGTTTGATCAGTGGTTGTATGAAAGCGTAGTGGAATGTCAGGGAGGCGAACGTCAGCAGCGACTGATCGATTGGCAGCAGGCACCCGCTGCGCGTATTGCACATCCACGGGAGGAGCATTTATTGCCGTTAATGGTGGCTGTGGGAGCGGCAGAAAACGAAAACGGTGCTCGTAATTATCATGAATCTACTTTTATGGGTGGATTATCTGTATCGAGTTTTGTTTTTGGTAACACTTTGGGCAATACATAAGGCATAAAAAAACCGAGGATGTGTGACCTCGGTTTTTTTATGCGATTCAGAATTACTTTTCAACAAAGGCACGTTCAATCACGTAGTCGCCTAAAACACCCATACGTGGTGATTCTTTTAGGCCAGCTTTGTCGAGTAATGCAGCCACATCAGTTAGGAAGTGTGGACTACCGCAAAGCATTGCACGGTCTGTTTCTGGGTTAAATGGTGGTAAGCCAATTTTTTCAAAAATAGCGCCTGTTTCGATTGCAGTCGTTACACGGCCTTCATTTTCAAATGGCTCACGAGTAACGGTTGGGTAGTAAATCAATTTATTTTTGATATCGAGCTCTTCAAACCATTCATTGTTTGGCAGTTCGTTCAAAATCAAGTCTTGATAAGCCAGTTCACTGATCCAGCGTGTACCATGAACCAAAATCACTTTTTCAAACTTTTCGTAAGTTTCTGGATCACGAATCAATGATAAAAATGGTGCCAAACCTGTACCAGACGACAACAGATACAAGTTTTTACCCGGATTTAAATCGTCATGAACCAAAGTACCTGTTGGTTTTCTAGAAATCAGAATTTCGTCACCAACCTGTACTTTTTGCAAGATCGAAGTAAGTGGGCCGTCTTGTACTTTAATTGAAAAGAACTCAAGTTCTTCTTCATAATTGGCGCTGGCAATTGAGTAGGCACGCATTAATGGTTTGCCATTGACCTCAAGCCCGATCATTACGAACTGACCATTTTTAAAACGTAAGGCAACATCGCGCGTGGTTTTAAAACTAAACAGAGTGTCATTCCAGTGGTGAACATGGGTAATACGTTCAACGTTAAAAGCAGCCATTAAAGGTCTCAATTACGATCAAAAGAAAACAGTATGCTATTCTAATCTAAAATCATTCTCGATAAACTGAATATATTTAATTGTGTTTATAAGAAAAAGTGATGATGACGTCGTTAACATTCCCGATCATAGGTACCATGCATTCGCCTTATATGGAAAAATTTGGCATTCCGCGGCAGCCGAATCTGGTTGAGGTCGAATCCTATATAGAACTTCATGCACCTTATGATGATGAGCTGGCATTTGAAGGAATCGAGTCATTTAGTCATTTATGGCTGTTGTGGCAATTTCACGACAACAAACACTCAAATGAGCCAGAGAAGTTTCGGGCACAGGTGCGTCCTCCTCGATTGGGCGGTAACAAGAAAATAGGCGTATTTGCGACCCGCAGCATGTATCGTCCATCACCAGTTGGTTTATCCGTCGTGAAATTTAAAGCACTTAAACGACAAGGTAAAACGCTTCGACTGTATGTCACGGGGAGTGACCTGTTGCATGGCACCCCGATTATTGATATCAAGCCTTACATTCAGTATTCCGATGCCATTTTGGATGCCACCAGTGGCTATGCACAAGATCAACCTCCGCGAAAAATCGTGATTTGGCAAGACAATGCACAACAACAAAAACAGCAACTCACAGCGCTGCAATTGATGAATGAGCAATATGAAGCCGAACTGGAACAAGTATTATCACTTGATCCACGTCCAGCATATCAAGATGATCCTTCACGTATATATAAAATGAAATTTGCCGGACTTGATGTGAGCTTTACAGTGAATGAATCGACGATTGAAATTATCGGACTGGATTCTTTAAATTGAGAACTTTAAGGACTGCTTGCATTCACGTTTGTGGGCATACATGGCCAGATCGGCATCTTTGCATGCCATGACCAGTCCCTTGGCAGGATGACGGATTGCATAGCCAACCGCAGCACTGATTTTGGCATCTAAAAAATGTTGAAGTAACCGACGTTGAAGCTGTTCCAAATCTTGAAGGTCAAGATTGAGCGTTAAGATGCCAAATTCATCGCCACCAAGACGTGCGACAAGATCCTGTTTGCGTAACGTACGCTTTAAAACCTGAGCAGCGTGTTGAATGTATTGATCACCACAATCATGGCCCTCAAGATCATTTATTTTTTTGAGATCATTGAGATCAATCATGAATACAGCTGCTGTATTGCCATATAAACGGCAGCGTTCTTCTTCAGCAGCAATAAACTGCTCCCAGCCACGACGATTATAAACATGGGTCATACTGTCCATAATCGCTTCGGTTTGCAGACGTTCATGCTGGCGAATATGTTCATTTTCACGAATTTCACGCTGTAAGATATGACTCAGTAGGTTGCCGAACAATTCAACCAGCCCACCATCTTCAATAATTTTATCGGATTTAGGCTGTGGGTCAATCGCACATAAGGTACCAAAAAGGCTACCATCTTCGTTGACTAAAGGTTGCCCAATATAAGCTTTAATGTTGACTTGCTGTGCAATCGGGGCTGACGCATAAAGCGGAATTTCTTCCGAGCGCGGCGCGATGCGTGGCGCTTTTCCCAACACCATGTGGGAGCAAAACGAATCTGCCCAGTTAAAAACCCGACCGGGTTTTACATCATAGCCGTGATCTTCAGATTGCAATACAATCCAGTCATTACCTTCAACGCGAGTGATCATCCAGAGATCAAAACCAAACTTTTGATGCAAATAATGCAAAACTGCTTGTCCGGCTTCCTGAAAGTTTTTAAATGCGCTAAACGCCATCTAGTCACCCGTACTTTTAAATGATATTTTTTTAATGCCTTAAGTAAGACTTTAAAGCAATTTTTACTCTATGCCTATCCTCTATACAAATGATCAACCAAATCGCGTGAGTTTTTGGATTATTCGCGTGTTGAACAGTCAACTCTGATATATTAAAAGTAGCGCTAGAGGGAAAATAATGACTTATAACTTTGAAATTGATACGGTTTGGTGCCTAGAAGAATTATTAAAAGCACACCGAATCAGTGAGCGAGACAAGTTGCTGGTACAAACAACCCAGCGCAATAAACAACAGATGAAATGGCATCCGTTACAGTGGATTGCTCACTTTGGTTTAAAAGATCAACAACATCCTACTCAGAACATAGACTTACTGTGTCTAAGTCGCTGGTTGGCAGAAAAATCAGGATTGGCATTTTATTTAATTGATCCACTCAAAGCAGATGTAAATGCACTGACTGCGGTCATGTCGCAAGAGTTTGCCGAGCGTAATCAAATTTTAGCGGTTGAAGTACATGCTGATCGCGTAGTGATCGGAACCGATCAGCCTTTTCAAACCGACTGGCTTGCAAATTTAGAGCGCAGTCTGGCACCCAAGAAAATAGAGCGTGTGATCATTTCACCCGATCAGTTACAACGTTATTTACCCGAATATTATCAGGTGAGCCGAGCGGTTCATTCCTCAAAAGACAGTAAGAGTTATGAGCGTGAGAACAAGGGCGTTGAGGCGTTGCTTCAAATTGGCGATACGCAAAATCCAGATGCCAACGATCAGCACATCGTCAAACTGGTCGACTGGATTTTACAGTTTGCATTTGAACAAGATGCCAGTGATATTCATTTAGAGCCAAGAAAAGAAAAAGGCAATGTACGCTTTCGAATCGATGGCGTACTCCACACGATTTATCATATGCCTGCAAATACGCTTTCAGCAGTGATTGCTCGGATTAAAATTCTGGGTCGTTTAAACGTGGCTGAAAAACGTAAACCCCAAGATGGACGTTTGAAAACCCGAACACCAAAAGGGCAGGAAACCGAACTACGTCTTTCAACCATGCCAACAGCATTTGGTGAAAAACTGGTGATGCGAATTTTTGATCCAGATGTGCTGGTTCGAAGTTTTGAAAAACTGGGTTTTCCCGATCAGCTTCTCAGCGAATGGCAAGCCTTGAGTCAAAATACACACGGTATTATCTTGGTGACAGGGCCGACTGGTTCGGGTAAAACCACAACGCTTTATTCATCGCTTAAAAAGCTGGCAACCGATCAAGTCAATGTATGTACCATTGAAGATCCTATCGAGATGCTGGAATCGAGTTTTAACCAGATGCAGGTGAATCATGCCATCGACTTAGACTTTGCCGAAGGTGTACGGGCACTGATGCGTCAAGATCCAGACATTATTATGGTGGGAGAAATTCGCGATCAGGATACCGCCAATATGGCAATACAGGCGGCACTGACTGGACATCTGGTACTGTCGACCTTACATACTAACGATGCGCCTTCTAGCCTGACTCGACTACACGATTTGGGTGTACAGCCTTTTTTGACTGCGGCTACGCTGCTGGGCGTGCTGGCACAGCGTTTGGTTCGACAGCTGTGTCCGCATTGTAAAGTGTCCACCTCGGTGAACTTGCAGCAATGGCAATATCTTACGGAAGGCTATGAGATTGATACGCCCGTTGAAATGTTTCAACCCGTTGGCTGCGAGCATTGTCGCCAAACGGGATATAAAGGTCGTATCGGGATCTATGAGTTGATGCCGATTGATCTAACGCTCAAGCAGTGGTTGAGTCATACAGATGATCTGGGCGAATTAAAGACACAGCTCAAACAGCAGGGGTTTGAGCCACTTCGAATTGCGGGTGCGAAAAAAGTATTGCAAGGTGTGACCAGTCTTGAAGAAGTATTACGTGTGGTTCCGCTCAGCTAAATATTGCAAATGATGCATCTTAAGATTCGCCTCATGTAATTTTGATTTACTACCATTATCAAATGAGCAGATCAGAGAGATGAAAATGAAACGTTTTGCCACATTAGTTTTAGCTTCAGGCCTATCGATTGCAGGCTTTAGTTATGCACAGCCCGTCAACCAGAGTGCTTTGGCACCAACGACCATCGTCAGTGTAAAAGATGCTTTAAGCTACAAAGATAACACGCCGGTTAAACTACAAGGGCAGGTGGTGAAGTCACTGGGCGATGAAAAATATCAATTTCGCGACAGAACGGGTTATATCACCGTCGATATCGACGATGAACTTTGGCAAGGGCGCCCGGTTTCACCAACAACACAACTCACATTGATAGGTGAAGTCGATATTGATTACAAGCCTACCAAGCGTGTTGAAATTGATGTCGATCAAATACAATTCTAAACTATTGTGTGCACAATCAATCTTGTAGCGTATAAACCGTATATCCTTTGTGGGATATACGGTTTTTTATTGTTTTGATGATTCCCCACGGTTTTTAGAGCACGATTAAAATGAGAATTTTGATTGCAGAAGATGATGTATCGCAAGCAGAAAGTATAAAGTCATGGTTAGAACTCGATGGCTATACAGTAGATTGGGTTGAACGTGGCGATTATGCGATCGCTGCGATTGAACAGCATGAATACGATTGCATTTTATTAGATCGTGGCCTGCCCAAAGCAACAGGTGATCAGGTCTTAAATACTCTTCGTAAGCATCAATCTCAAACGCCGGTCATTCTGATTACCGCACGTGACAGTATTCAAGATCGTGTCGATGGCTTGGATTTGGGGGCAAACGATTACTTGGTGAAGCCGTTTAGTCTAGAAGAATTGTCTGCCCGCATTCGTAGTCATTTGCGTGCCAGTCAAAAACAATTAACAGATACCTTATGCTGGAAAGAGATTGAGCTGAATACACAGGCCAAATGGGTGAAAATTTCAGGGCATTTGATTGATTTAACTGCAAAAGAATTTAAGGTGCTGCATCGTATGATGCAAAATCCTGAGCGAGTGGTGACGCGCGAACAACTTGAAAATACCCTATATGCGTGGGGCGATGAGATTGAAAGTAATGCCATTGAAGTATTTATTTACCAGTTACGAAAAAAAATCGGATCGGGATATATCAAAACCATTCGCGGTTTAGGATATCGAATGAGTGAATAAATCCATGCCAAAATCATCGTCACTGCAAACTCGCCTGATACGTGGCACACTGATCAGCAGTATCATTGCGGGGCTAATTGCTTTCATGTTGCTGATCGCCATTACGGTGGTACACACCATGAATATTCAAGATGAAATCATGGATGAAGTATCTGATCTGCTTCTGGCTTCAGATCTGAATATTCCCTCAGCAAGAGATTTAAACGAGCTCACAGAAGAATTTGATTTGCAATACAGTCTCTACTGGAAAGGCCGAGAATTGGTGCATTCCGATCAGCATGAAGATATTCAACCAATCAACCTTTATGCTTCTGATTTTGATTATTTTTTTTATAAGGGGCAGCTCTGGCGTAGTTTACATGCGAGCAAGTCTGAAGCAGAGCTAAACGTGGTGGTGATTCAGCCATTAAGCGCTCGCTTTTCAGAAATTTTTCAAAGTATATTTTGGTATGCCTTAGGGCTGATGATCTTATGGATAATTCAATGGATCTTACTGAAATGGACCATTAAAAAACAGTTATCGAGTTTAAGTGATCTGTCACGTTCAATTGCACAGCGTTCGACAGAAAACCTTGAACCGATTCAGCAAGAACCGCACAGCATTACTGAATTACAGCCTGTTATAGATTCGCTCAACTCGTTATTGATTCGTCTTGAGCGTGCATTGAGTGCTGAACAGCGCTTTACCGCAGACGCTTCACATGAGCTGCGCTCGCCTCTATCGGCGATACAAATGCGTGTACAGGTGATGCAGCGTAAATTTGCAGATATAGATATGAATGAGTTGAATGAGGATTTAAAGATTATCCAACATGATGTTCAGCGCAGCACGCGCATTTTGGAAAATCTCCTGTTACTTGCTCGCCTAGATCCATCACAAGCAGAAGAATTACCTAAAACTCAGCTTGATATGACCGTGTTGATGGAGGATGTGTGTACACAACTTGAGAATTTTGCTCAAGCGAAAGCGATTCGATATACCGTGCATCAGTATGCACAACGTACTCATGTTTACGGCAACTATGAGCTCATTTATACCTGTGTGCGTAATGTATTGGATAATGCAATTCGCTATACGCCAGTCGGTGGGCAGATTGATGTTGAATTGCTCAATGAGCAGGATCATTTGATCATCAAAATACAAGATGAGGGCAATACACTTGATGCGGCCTTACTGACACAATTGGGTCAGCGATTTTTTCGGGCACTCGGCACAAAGCAACCCGGTACAGGTTTAGGTTTATCAATTACCAAAAAAATTATAGAACTTCATCAGGGACGGGTGGATTTTTCACTCTCAGCTCAAGGTGGATTGATTGTGAAATTGATTTTACCCAATGCATCATAAGAAAAAACCGTATGAATATTTGCATACGGTTTAATTTATTCTCACCACGATTGTTATTATTTTTTAACTCAAACTCTCGGTTTATTTAGTTAAGATTAAACGATTATTACGTGTCAGACGCAGGCGATATTCTTCTCCGGCATGCATAATTCGAATTTCGCGACCGAGGGCGAACAGATTGTTTGAATGTAGCATAGGTAATGATTGGGCTTCATTGTTACGTGTAAACAGGTTAAAAGGTGCGTTCATTGTTGTTGCTCCGTGGTATGTTTATTTAACGATTTAAATGATAATCATTATCGAATAGACCTGTCAATTAAAATTTTAGCATTTTATAAAAAATAAAATTTCCTTACACTTCACGTAATAAATTGCTCTCGAGAGAACTATGTTTAAACCCGTCGTAGACGTTGCTATTGGAATCTTGCTGCACAAAAATAAAGTATTGGTTGGGTGGCGACAAGCCAGTCAGCATCAGGGAAATAAACATGAATTTCCAGGCGGTAAAGTCGAGACACATGAACAGCCTGTCGATGCTTGTCGCAGAGAGGTTTTTGAAGAAGTTGGGGTCGGTTTATCAGACTGGCATTGCTTTGATGTGATTCGGCACGAGTATGATGATGTCGTGGTGGTCTTACATTTATTTTCTGCTTATGTACCAGATACATTGCTAGATTTGATCCAGCAGCCATGGTCATGGTATCACCGTGAAGAATTGCAGCAATTAAACTTTCCCGCTGCAAATCACTCAATCTTAGCGCGTCTGTCGTGGCCCAATATCATCAAGATTTCAAGTACTGAAATTGTGCCCAAAAAAGAGGAGCTAATTTACTGGCGCCCAGAACAGACTAATTCAAGTGAGGGTGTTTCACTTCAGTTCGAGTTAGATTCACATCACTATGCGTCGTACATCGTCAATCTAGAGCATTATTTACAACTTGATCCAGAGCAACAAAATAAGATTGGAAGCATTCATTTAAAACAATCTCAACTGATGCAGCTCAGTAAAGGCGATTTGATTTGTGGACGACGTTATATCGCTGCCTGTCATGATCTGGTGTCGATTCAACAGGCACACAAAATTGGTTGTGATGCGATTTTGATCAGCCCGGTACAAGCCACCCAAACTCATCCAGATCAAGCCCCAATAGGCTGGGAGCGCTTTGAGCATCTGGCACAGCGCAGTCATCTGCCGGTTTTTGCTTTAGGTGGTATGCACCGTTCTATGCTCGATCTGGCGAAGAAGCACGGTGCATATGGTATTGCGGGCATTCGAAATATTTAAAATATAAAGCGAACAAACCACTACTGAAGTCTAAAGAGACTTCAGTGCTTGTTGGGCTTGTGCGATGGATTTACTGTTATTTTGCTTCTGTGCTGCGTTCAGAATATTCAGCCACAACTGTTTTTTCATGGCATTGGTTTGTGCAAAACTGAGTCCGCGTCTTGCCAGAGATTCACTTGAGGCATAGCGACCTTTCTGATTGGCCACCATTGCCAAAAATAAAAAGGTTTCTGGTGCCTGAGGCGCAAGGCGCTGTGCTTGAAGTGCGTAGCGCTCTGCGTCGTCCCATTGCATTTGGCTATAAGCTTGCTGGGTTTTTTGCATCAAGCTGCGAAAGGCGGGAAGCTGTTTGCCATCATTAAATTGCTGTGTCGCTTTTTGAGGAGGAACCACCACGCGCATCTTTTGTCGCTTGATTTGTTCTTCTTCATAAGGGGTAATTTTCACCCCAGACGGTGTCACAATCGATTTATCTTTAGGTTCATTTTGAGCAGCAGGAGAAGGTGCTTTGCTCTTGGATTGATCTGTGCCGGAGAGGGTTGAACACCCTACCAGCAAGACGGTTCCAAAAATAAAAAGACTCTGTTTTAGCATTGTTACTCTCATCATGAATTAATAGCCGTAGCTACCACTAGATATAACTTTATTTTGCGATAGATCTTCTTGCATCTGATTTTCACTGTCATTGATGTATTGATCCATGTTGTCGCCATTATTTTGGCTTGGATCTTCATCGGATATAGGTGCGCTTACTGGTGCAGATTGATAATACGGATAAGCACATGAGGTTGCTTGGTGCGGCACAGTAGAGCGCAACATTGGAATATACATTGCACCGCCACAGCCTTGAGCAGACAAATTACCAGATGCAACATCAATCCATTGCCACTGCACATCATCGGTCTGTTTTAGATTCACGGGTTGCTGGCGAAGCTGACGCATAACGTTGGTCCATACAGGTAGGGCACCCGATGAGCCTGTTAAGCCTGTCACTTTGTTATTGTCTAAGCCAAGCCAGACCACAGCCACGTAATTGCCAGAATAACCAGCAAACCACGAATCGCGTGTATCGTTGGTTGTGCCTGATTTTCCAGCCAGTTTAAGTGAACTTGGAAGCGAGTTATATGCAGAGCGACCCGTACCCGAAGCCATGACCTGTTGTAAGCCATAATTGAGTACATAAGCCGATGAAGGCTCAATGGTTTGTTCAACATTTAAACCAAAACGCTCTAAAACCTTACCGTTGGCATCGACCACAGAACGAATAGCGCGGGTTGGATACTTAAAGCCACCTGTTGCAAAGTTACTGTAAATACTGAGCATTTCCATCGGTGACATATTCACTGCGCCCAAGAACACAGATGGATAAGATGGTATTTCAGAGGTCACACCAAATTTTTTCAATTTATTGGTAAATGCTGAAACACCAAATTCTTGCCCTAAACGCACTGCCGATAAGTTGTAAGAGTTGGCAAGGGCTTGTGCCATAGTGACTTCGCCGTGCTCACCGCCACTATAGTTTTTCGGTGTCCAGCTTTGGTCACTGCCAGTAGGAACATTGACTGCTCTGTCTTGAATACGACTTGCCCAATTATAACGACCAGATTCAATTGCATTGAGGTAAATGACAGGTTTAAGTAATGAACCTACCTGACGCTTGGCATCGACAGCACGGTTGAAGCCTGTAAAGTCTTGTGTCGAGCCAACGGCAGCAACTAATTCCCCATTTTCAGGGTGAGAGACCAATACAGCACCTTGCAAATCACGTAAGCGCGATGGATTACCCTTGGCAAGCTGACCGACAGAGGCTTTGAAAGCGTCTTGAATGCGTGTTTGTGCAATTGGATCAAGCGTTGTAAAAATACGCAAACCTTGATTGGTCAAATCGGTTTCTTGATATTCAGAACGCAATTGACGACGCACAATATCTAGAAAATCTGGAAACTTTGCTGTACCTACGCTTGGTTTAGACAATACACCAAGTGGGCGTGCACTTTCTTGCTCATATTCTGCTTGGCTCAAATAGCCCATGACCAGCATATTGTTCAGTACAGTATTACGACGTTTTAAAGCACCTTCTGGATTGCGCCAAGGATTATACAAAGACGGGCCTTGCACCAGTCCGACCAGATAGGCTTGCTGCGCGACATTCAGTTCACGTAAAGGCAAACCGAAATAAAACTGCGAAGCCAGTCCGTAACCATTAATCGAGTAATTGCCGTTTTGACCCAGATTGACTTCATTTAAATAAGCTTCAAGGATTTCATCTTTATTGTAATGAAACTCAAGTAATAAAGACATTAATGCTTCATTTACCTTACGTTTTAAGGTTCGTTCCGGGCTTAAATAAAAGTTTTTAACCAACTGTTGGGTCAGTGTAGAGCCACCCTGACGCTTACCACCCGTCACATTACTGACCAGTGCACGTGCAGTTCCGCGAATTGAAAGTCCATGATGATGATAGAAGTTACGGTCTTCCGTGGCAATCAGTGCCTCAATAAGCGTTTTTGGCACTTTATTGAGTTTAATCAGAACGCGGTCTTCGTTATGCTGTGGATATATCCCACCAATCAACATCGGTTCTAAGCGCGCAATACCCGTACTAGATGGCTTGGTTGCCCGCACGTCAGTCACCTGATCGGCACTAAAAGTCACTTCAAGTACTTGTTCTGGTTCACTGCTATCACCAAAATCAAAGCCACGAGTATGCACATACATACTATTACCCTGATTGACGTAGCTTCCAGGTTTGGTGTAGCTGTCTGAACTCTTGTAACCGAGCATATTCAGCTCTTGGGTAAAGTTGGCTTGTGAAATAGAAGCATTGGTGTAAATTTCGAGTGGCCGTGCAAATACCTTGGCGGGAATATCCCAGCGTTGGCCTTCAAATTTGTTTCGTATAACCGTGTCTAGGCGAATCACATAAATACTAAATGCAATAAAACCGCCAATCACAAGAACGGAAAAAATAAGCGCAAAAAAACCTATGCCGCGTTCAAACTTCATAAATCTGTCATAAAAAATTCAATCTAGTTTGCCAATCATGCGATAGCTATACAGGCATTGCAATGATAAAACTGTGAACAGATAGAAAAAGTCTAAATTCATGAAAATCTGATTGATATTTCTTTTGTTTTGCAGAATTAAAAAGCAAAATAAAAGTTGTTAACACAATTTATGAATAAAATATGAAGCCATAACATCTCTGTGTTCATTCAGTTTTGTACTGAAATGATGAGCTTAAGAGAGTGGGGTGGTCATCTTGAACAGCATTTTCATAAAGTTATGCTATATTAATTTGTCAAATCACATGCTGAATGTTGATGAATAGCGGGTGAGATCATAAGGTGATACGTTGTAACTCGATTAGATCTGTGATCACCAAATTTTTGGCTCAGCTCAATTTAACCGATAGGCATATATAAGGCATCCAATGCAATCTGCTAATCTTTCGTCCGCCAAATCTTTTCGAAACATAGGTTTGATTGGCCGCCCCGATAAAATATCTGTAGTTGAAACTCTTTGTTTGATTTATGATCATTTAAGAGGTTTAGGTCTGCATGTGATCTTTGATCAACAAACCGCAGAACTTGTCCCTTACAACAATGTCCAAACTGCTAGTCGCTCGTTATTGGGTGAGGTGGTGGACTTAGTGATTGTGGTGGGTGGCGATGGTTCACTCCTGCATGCTGCACGAGCACTGGTGCGTCATCATACGCCAGTCATTGGCATTAACCGCGGGCGGTTAGGGTTTTTAACGGATATCCGCCCTGCGGATGTTTTGTTTAAGCTTGATCAGGTATTGCAAGGTCATTTTCAGCTTGATCGCCGTTTCTTGCTCGAAATTGAAGTGCGAACCAAAGGGGAAACCCATTATGATGCCATCGCACTCAATGACATCGTGCTGCACTCAGGAAAATCAGTGCACATGATCGATTTTGATCTGCAAATTGACGGTCAATTTGTATATCGTCAACATAGTGATGGTTTGATTGTTTCGACACCAACCGGTTCGACAGCCTATGCACTGTCAGGTGGTGGTCCTATTTTACATCCAAGCATGGATGCGATTGCGCTCGTTCCAATGCATCCACATACGTTGTCTTCTCGCCCGATTGTGGTAGGTGGACAAAGTGAAATCAAACTAACCATTCGTGAAAATCGTGTTTTACCGATGGTGAGTGCAGATGGTCAACATAGTGTCTCACTCAATGTGGGAGACTGTGTACATATCCGTAAACATCCGTTTAAACTAAACCTGTTGCATCCACCTGGTTATGATTTTTATATGGCGTGTCGTACCAAGCTGGGATGGAATCAAGATTTTGACTTAATCAAAGAGCAGGATGACTCATGAATATTGAACAAATGCTTAACGTATTAGATCCAGAGATCGTTCAGCGCTTAAAAACAGCAGTTGAGATTGGCAAATGGCCCAATGGCGTCGCGCTTACAGCTGAACAAAGACAAATCTGCATGCAGGCTGTGATGGTGTGGGAACACCAGAACTTGCCAGAGGAAGAGCGCTCGGGATACATTGACCGTGGCAGCAAAGAAGAAGGTGAAGAATGTGATGATGACCATCACAAAAACGAGCCTGAATTTAAACCCATTCGATTCGTATAAATCCAAAAAGCCCAGAATTCACTGGGCTTTTTTAATCTTTAATATTATTTTTTAAAGCGATCTAGCCATAACGCCTTTGCCTGAAGCATCGCATTTTCATAGCTATCACAGACATTCATGGTATAGAGCGCAATCCCGATGGTTTCAGTCACCGCGATTTCACCATATTCATGCGTTTGCTGCCCTAACCAGACTGCTTTAAAGGTTTCTAGATTCAGTTCATCTTCGATGGGACTACGCTCGGGAGTGAGCTTGGGTAATTCGTGTTCATAGAGTTCACCCGATCTAATACCGCAAATGAGTGTTTTGGCATCAGGGTTACGTTCGAATTCGCCACCTTCACCTTTGATTACAGCACTATTTTGATAGCCGAGCTGAAAAGCGGTGCGCTGGTGCGAGGCACGATAAGCAGGATGAAAAATCGCCTGTAAAGTTGCTTTTGCATTAAATGGATTGATGAGTCGGGCCAGAGTGTGAACAGGAGAACGAAGTCCCATCACGTTACGAAGAGAAATCAGATCACTCAGTACAGGCGAAATCATATCTAAAGGTAAATAGGCAAAGTGCTGCTGAGCAAGTTGCTGCTTCACGTCTTGTTGGTTTTGACAGATCGGATAACCCAAAAACTCAAGGACTTGCTCGGTATAAACACGGTTAAGCGTATGCCCAGAAGCACCATGCATCACGATGTTATATCCATGATGCGCAAGGGTCAGGGCAGCAAGCAAAAACCATGGATAATGTTTACGCTTTCCTGCATATGATGACCAATCCAAATCGACATCAAGAGCTTCAAAATTAAGTTGGTCACGCGTGGCCTGAACAAATCCACTCAGTTCATCGACCGATTCTTCCTTGACCCGCAGTAACATTAAAAAAGCACCCAGCTGAACATCAAGAACCTCACCCTTTAAAATCATGGTGAAAGCTTGATAAGCTTCGTCATAACTTAAAGATCGAGAGCCTGTTTTGCCTTTCCCCAAGATTCTTACATACTGCGCAAAGGGATGTTCAGCATCTCGATAAAGGTTTTTTTTCGTATTCATATCTTTTTTGATATTTCATAAGGAAATGGATTTCCTCACTATGACATAAAAATTAAATGAATGGATCACGAAATATTCTATTAGACTAATGTCTAACTTAATTTTGATCAAAATATAGCCATTAAATTGATTGTTTCATCGACTATTTGACTAATTGCAGTAAACTTTTCACGCTTAAAAAATTATTTATTTTTTTTTAATGATCTCCTTGTTTATGTTTCGTAAATCTTGATAATAGGTTGAGATTTTGATACTGAACATTTTTTGAAAACATATTGTTTTCACATCGAGGAAAAGTATTTTTTGTCTGACAAAATTTACTTTGCTTTTGCAGCATGACATCAGGAACCGTTGTTTGTGCTGTAAGGGACTAAAGGGCTGTCTATATCGACGATATAGATTTTTTCATTTGCATATTTCTAAGGATTTAGAAATACAGATTGAAGTAAAGTTATGGCTAAAAAACCAATTTATAAGTCTCTATATTTCCAAGTGATTGTTGCTATTATCGCAGGTATCTTGGTTGGACACTTTTACCCTAGTTCAAATGTAGTCGTTGATGGAGTCAAGGAACATATTCCAGGTTTAGGTGAGCAACTTAAACCACTTGGTGACGCATTCATTAAGCTGATCAAAATGATCATCGCACCTGTCATCTTCTGTACTGTGGTCAGTGGTATCGCGGGTATGGAAAGCATGAAATCTGTAGGTAAAACAGGTGGTGTGGCTTTACTGTACTTTGAAGTGGTATCGACCATTGCATTGTTGATCGGTTTGCTGGTGATTAACGTCGTCAAACCTGGTGTTGGCATGAACGTTGATCCAGCATCTCTGGATACATCTGGTATTGCAAAATATGTATCTTCAGGTGAGTCGCAGTCGACCATCGAATTTTTGATGCATATTATTCCAGATACCGTCGTCGGTGCATTTGCAAATGGCGAGATTCTTCAAGTTTTGATGTTTGCCATTTTATTTGGTTTTGCGCTACATAAACTTGGTGATGCTGGACGTCCTGTACTTAAATTCATCGACCAAGTGTCGCATGTATTCTTCAACATCGTAAATATGATAATGAAGCTTGCGCCAATCGGTGCATTTGGTGCGATGGCATTTACCATTGGTAAGTACGGTGTGGGTACACTGGTACAGCTTGGCCAGTTGATTATCTGCTTCTATATCACTTGTTTACTGTTTATCTTCATTATTTTGGGAACGATTAGCCGTATCTGTGGTTTTAGTATCTTGAAAATGATTCGCTTAATCCGCGAAGAGTTGCTGATTGTACTGGGTACATCTTCTTCTGAATCTGTACTGCCACGTATGTTGCGTAAACTGGAAATCGCAGGCTGTGAGAAATCAGTCGTGGGTCTGGTGATTCCAACAGGTTATTCGTTTAACCTTGATGGTACATCGATTTACCTGACCATGGCGGCAATCTTTATTGCTCAGGCGACCAATACACCACTCGATGTTCAACACCAGATTACCTTGCTTCTTGTGCTTTTGATTTCATCAAAAGGCGCAGCAGGTGTTACAGGTTCTGGCTTTATTGTGATGGCAGCAACTTTGTCGGCAGTCGGACATATTCCGGTTGCGGGCTTGGCACTTATTTTGGGTATCGACCGCTTCATGTCAGAGGCTCGTGCATTAACTAACCTTACGGGTAACACGCTTGCGACCATTGCGGTAGCGAAGTGGGTGGGTGCATTAGACAAAGACAAACTCAATGAAGCATTGAATAACCCAGCAGAAGTTGATCGTAAAATGCTTGAAACAGACAATCCTGCGCACGCATGATAGATGTATAAAGTTAAAAAAGGAGGCATAAGCCTCCTTTTTTTTATTCGATTTTTATCCGACTGAAGCGTTCAGTGCTTTTGTGGGCACAAGGCATGACAGTGTCAGCAAAACTGTTTAGCATGCAATTGATGGATATTTGAAAACAAAAAATTGAGGATAAGTGATGTTGCCATATGATGCCGAATTAGAATTATTCCGTGACAATTTCAAACGCTATATGAAAGAACATATCGCGCCACATTATGATCAATGGGAGCGTGAAGGAATCATGCCTAGATCGGTTTGGAATAGTCTGGGCGAAAATGGTTTTTTATGTGTAGATTTGCCTGAAGAATATGGTGGCTATGGTGTCCCCACGTATTACTCACTGATGTTGGTTGAAGAATCTGCCAGAGCGGGCTATGGTGCACTGTCTACAGCAATCTCGTGTCACTCTGAAATTGCTGCACCGTATATTTTAAATATTGGTAGCGAAGCACAAAAACAGTTCTGGTTACCCAAAATGGTAACTGGCGAAGTGGTGGGTGCAATCGGTATGACCGAACCGGGAGCAGGTTCGGATGTACAAGCCATGCGCACGACAGCAATTTTAAATGGCGAACATTATGTATTAAATGGATCCAAAACATTTATTTCAAATGGTCAACATGCCGATCTTGTGGTTTTAGCAGTAAAAACCGATCCTCAGGCGCGTGCTAAAGGTGTATCGCTGCTGTTGGCAGATACGCATCTCGAAGGCTTCAAAAAAGGGACGAATCTGGAAAAAATCGGTTTGCATTCACAAGATACTTCGGAGTTGTTTTTCGATAACGTCCAAATACCCAAAGATCAATTGCTAGGACAAGCCGGTCAAGGATTTAACTACTTGATGCAAGAGCTACCACGTGAGCGAACCTCCATTGCGGCTACCGCACTCGGAGCAATCCGCGGTGCAATTGATATTACAACGGCATATATCAAGGAGCGTCAGGCATTTGGTCAACCCATTGCAAATTTTCAAAATACTCGTTTCGTGATGGCGCAAGCCAAAATTGACGAGTTAGCGACCGCAGCATTTTATGAGCGTAATGTCAGTTTGTATCAACAGGGGCAGCTCGATGTAGAAACAGCAGCCGCATTAAAAAGCTTTAGTACAGATATGCAAATGAAAGTTGCCGATAATTTGCTCCAGCTCTTTGGTGGATATGGCTATATGGCCGAGTATCCAATTTCACGTTTCTTTGTGGATGCGCGTATCCAACGTATTTATGGCGGAACCAATGAAATTATGAAAGAAATTGTAGCACGCGGAATTTTAGGAAAAGTATAAGACCAACATTGACTGGAATCTTGCTACCAAGATTCCAGTCGGTTTTACAAGCGTAATACTTTTAATGTTTCATTTAAAAATAACGGAAGTACTTCAGGCGAGTGTGAACTGACGTATAGATTGTTGTCATTCACCACATCTTGATCTAGATAGACTGCACCTGCCTCTACCAGTTGAGAGCTGACTTGATCAATTGCGGTGAGGCGCCGTCCGCGTACGATGTTCGCATGTATCAGCAGTGAAGGGTCATCACAACTACTAAAAATTGGTTTTTGTGCATTGGCAAACTTTTGGACAAATTCAATAAATTGTGTGTCTAAACTAAGTTGAGTGGGTGATATACCGCCTGCAATAAACAAGGCATCAAAGTCGTGTACACAACTATGCTGAATACTACAATCGATCGTGACCGACGTTTTACGCTTTAGACCATAGACGATATTTCCCTCACAATTTTCAATATTCAAAATACTGTGTCCGGCAGCGCGATAAGCATGAATCGACTCGACGTATTCTGTATCTGAAAAGTCATGCGTCAATAAAACAGCCACTTTTTTTGACATAAAATGCTCCATGTGACTCATCATTTAACCCGCTTTTTAGAGTAGTCATATCACATGAAGATTGAATGACGTGTTTTGTTGATAAAACGTCAAATCGTGTAAAAAATAGTCAATAAACTTGCCAAAAGTAAGCAAGTTTTTGATGCAAATTATTGCTCGTCAAAAAGTTTTTGGCAGTTATTTAAACTATTGCAACTGGCCAATAAAATCGCTTTTGGCAAACTGGCATACAAATTCCCAATATGCTGTTCGCTCGGGTGGTAAAAGTGCCATGAATGCAACTTGTTGGTATTGACCCGGCTAAAACCTGAAAAGAAGTCGCGGGCTGCATTTTTACTGATCGAGCGCTGCATATCGCTACTACTTTCTGAGGTGCCGACCGTGGTCATCAGATAGATTGATTTTTTTATTTGATTGCTCTGTTTGCGCCACAGATCTTGCTCTTGTAGCAGTATATGATTGTTGTACCAAAGTGATGGACTGGCAGCAAAGTAACGTTGAAAGGAATCAGGACGTTTAAAGAAGGTATTTAAAGTAAATAATCCACCAAATGAGTGACCAAATAAGGTTTGCTGATCGCGATTGATGCGAACACGATTAAAAATCTGTGGCTTGAGCTCATTGTCGATAAACTTTAAAAACTGAGTATCTCCACCATAACTGTATTGCTTATTGGGTTTATCATTTGTCGCAACCGTTGACGTGTAATCAAGTGCGCGATTTTGAGCGGAAAACAAAGCATCGCCTGCATATCCAATTGCAACAATGACCAGTGGATCTGTTCCAAACTTGTTGCTGCCGCCTGCCATCGCTTGAGCAATTGCGCGAGCGCTTTCAAATGTAGCATTGCCATCAAGTAAGTACAGCACCGGATAACCCGCTTTAGGTGCGGGTGCTTGAGGGATGTACAGATTGATTAAATAGTGATGCGGCGTATATTGCGAGGTTAAAATAAACTGTTGTGATGAGCCTTTAAGCTGCTGCTCACTGATGGTATCCATTGTGTTTTTATTCTGATTATTTGTGGCTGACCATGTTACTGATATTGCACCGAGCATAAGCCCCATAAGGAGCGTTAAATGTTGTGTTTTAAATAATCGAGGCAGCTTTAAAATGTTCATGTTATAAATGAAATTGTTTGTAATTTATGCCATTCTCATTAAATCATAAAAACACTGTAATTTGGCTCAAAAAACTAAACTTTTATTCATGCTCAAATGCTTAGAGATAGAACAATTCCAATCAACTCTTGCTATACTGTCGCAAAACAATTTGCAGGAGCTGCATTGCAATGGTCCATGATGATCAGAATCCTTCATCTTCTCTCGACTTACAAGAAATTCGCCAGCAGATCGACAGTGTCGATCAGCAGATTCAGTCGCTGATTAACCGTCGTGCCAAACTCGCTGAGGCAGTCGCCAAAGCCAAGTTTGCCTCTGAAGAAAATCCCTTGTTTTATCGACCAGAACGAGAAGCACAGGTTTTGCGTAAAGTCATGGAGCGCAACGAAGGCCCACTTTCCGATGTCACGATGGCACGTCTATTTCGCGAAATCATGTCGGCGTGTTTGGCATTAGAAGCACCCCAAAGTATTGCGTTTTTAGGGCCAGAAGGTACCTTTACACAAGCGGCAGCCCTGAAGCATTTTGGTAACGATGCGGTAGTGCGTCCATTGCCTACCATTGATGAAGTGTTTCGTGAAGTTGAAGCAGGCAGTGCGCATTATGGTGTCGTCCCTGTTGAAAACTCCTCTGAAGGCGTGGTTAACCATACTCTAGACTGCTTTAAAACGTCTCAACTCAATGTAATTGGTGAAGTGGAACTTCGAATCCATCATCAATTTCTAGTATCGAAAAACACCCGCAAAGACAGCATTAAACAGATCTATGCACATCAACAAACCCTAGCGCAATGCCGCCAGTGGCTCGACGCGCATTACCCGGGTGTGGAGCGTGTGGCACTGAACTCTAATGCTGAAGCTGCGCGTCGTATTCGTAATGAATGGCATTCGGCTGCAATTGCATCGGATATTGCAGCGTCGATGTATGATCTTGAAATTTTTCATCGTAACATTGAAGACAACCCAGAAAATACCACGCGCTTTTTGGTGATTGGTCGGGAAAAAATTCCACAAAGTGGAAACGATAAAACTTCACTACTTATTTCGGCGCATGACCGGGCAGGTGCCTTACTTGAAATCTTGGCGCCGTTTGCAAAACATCAGATTAGCTTGACCAGTATTGAAACCCGACCGGCATTACCTGAAAAGTGGGCGTATGTATTTTTTATCGATTTAGAAGGTCATATTGATCAAGAAAACGTCGCCAAAGCACTGGATGAAATTCGTCCCTTGGTAAAAGAGCTTCGTATATTAGGTTCATATCCTGCGGCTGTGTTATAAACGTAAGTGAGGCAGATAGATGAGGATGGTCTGCTTCATATTGAACACTTTATAGATCAGTGTTGATCTGTTTTTACGAGATGAAAGTTAAGCGGTATGGCCCAACCATTATTTAAAAAAGTCGCCTTTATTGGTCTTGGACTGATAGGGTCTAGTCTGGCACGTGTGATTCAGTCAGAGCAACTTGCAACGTGTGTGGTTGCATCGACCCGTTCAGCAAAAACTTTGGCCGATGCTCAAGCCTTAGGTTTGATTCAGCAAGGGTATAGCAATCCAGTCGAAGCTGTCCAAGATGCCGATCTGGTTGTTTTAGCGCTTCCTGTGCGAGCAACACATGCCGTGCTGGCACAAATTCAGCCTTACTTGCACCCCGATGCAATTTTAACCGATGTTGGCAGCACCAAAGGTAATGTCGTCGAGGCGGCCAAAGCGGTTTTTGGTGAGGCACTTCCTGCCGGATTTGTACCCGGCCATCCAATCGCTGGAAGCGAACATACCGGTGTGCATGCAGGCAAGGTGGATTTGTTTGCTAACCATAAAGTGATTTTAACCCCTGTAGAAACCAGTGCTGCTTGGGCAGTGGATAAACTGATTCAACTGTGGTCTGCTGCCAAAGCTGAAGTGATTTGCATGGATGTGCAAAAGCATGATGAAGTCTTGGCGCATACCAGTCATTTGCCACATTTAATGGCATTTAATCTGGTTGAGCAACTGGCCAATCGTGAAGATAATCTTGATATTTTTCGTTATGCTGCCGGCGGGTTTCGTGATTTTTCCAGAATTGCGGCCAGCGATCCTCAAATGTGGCACGACATCTTCTTTGCCAATAAAACCGCAATTTTAAATGCTGTGGAAGGTTTTGAACAACAGCTCAGTAAAATTAAAGTACTGATCGAAACTGAAGATTCACATGCACTAATGGGACTGCTTGGACATGCTCAAGCTGCCAGACAACACTTTAATCATATGTTAGCAAAAAAACCGTTGATGGAGAAAAACAAGGTGACACAGCAATTTACCATTTCGCCAGGACCTAAATCATTTACGGGTACTTTTACCATTCCTGGTGACAAATCCGTGTCACATCGCTCCATTATGTTTGGTGCGATTGCAGAGGGCACAACCCATGTGACTGGCTTTTTAGAAGGCGAAGATGCCTTGGCTACTTTACAGGCCTTTCGTGATATGGGCGTAAGTATTGAAGGGCCAAAAAATGGTGAAGTGACCATTCATGGTGTAGGAATGCAGGGCCTCAAAGCACCTGCAGGTGCATTGTATATGGGCAATTCAGGCACCAGCATGCGTTTACTTTCTGGCATGCTTTCTGCACAAAAATTTGATTCGGTCATGACTGGAGATGCGTCGTTATCGAAGCGTCCTATGGAACGTATTGCCAAGCCGTTACGTGCAATGGGTGCGCACATTCAGACTACTGGAGAAAAAGGCACACCACCTGTAAGCATTACAGGTAACCAAGCACTTCAAGGAATTGCCTATGATCTGCCAATGGCTTCTGCACAAGTAAAATCAGGTATTTTACTGGCGGGTCTTTGGGCACAAGGTGAAACATCTGTAATTGAGCCAGAACCAACACGCGACCACACCGAGCGTATGTTGCGTGCTTTTGGTTATGATGTAAAAACCGAAGGAAACAAAATCAGTCTGCAAGGCGGTGGTAAGCTGGTCGGTACCAACATTCAAGTGCCTTCTGATATTTCATCAGCCGCTTTCTTTATGGTGGGTGCTGCAATTTGTGAAAATTCCGATGTCGTGCTTGAAGCTGTAGGTATCAACCCAACGCGTACAGGCGTGATTGAAATTCTCAAACAAATGGGTGCCGATATTGCCGTTCTAAATGAACGCATTGCAGGTGGTGAGCCGATTGCCGATATTCATATTAAAGGCTCGCGTACTCTAAAAGGAATCCATATTCCAGAAGACCAAGTGCCACTGGCGATTGATGAGTTTCCAGCTTTGTTTATTGCTGCGGCCTGTGCTGAAGGTCAGACCGTATTGACTGGAGCGGCTGAATTACGTGTGAAAGAATCCGATCGTATTCAGGTCATGGCAGATGGTTTGAAAATTATGGGAATTGACTGCACACCAACAGCAGATGGTATCATTATTGAAGGTAAGGGGAAATCAGGCGATTGGTCAGCTATTTTTAACGGTGGTCAAGTAGAATCACATCACGACCATCGTATTGCAATGAGTTTTAGTATTGCCGGTCTGCGAACTGGGGGTCCAATTGAAATTATTGGAACTGAAACTGTAGCAACCAGCTTCCCGACATTTACAGAACTGGCCAATCGTGCTGGCTTGAGTATTACTGTCAGTCAATAAAATTAGCTAAGTAATCCGATATAATCGGTAACATAAAATGAAAACAGCAGTCAGGCGATGCTTGGCTGCTGTTTATTTTTTGGCTATTCTAAAGCAGGACACAAGATATTTCGCCTTAAAATAACGCATAGGATATGTGATGAAAAAACTACAATTTATGTCTCATCATCCCCATAACCAATCGATGGCAGATCGAGAGGCATTGATGACGCAGGAGTATGTGGCAGCCTTGTTATTTAAACAGTTAGGTGACTATGGATTTGATGCTCAGCAAATCGATCATGCAGATCAAAATGTTGCTGTGCGAATTATCAACCAGCGTCTACCATTGTCGGTCATTTGCCAATCCAGCGATGCCACAGGACAAATGATGTGTGAAATCTCGGCTGATCGAAATGAACAGCAGGACTGGTTTGAAAAAATTGAAATGCAAAGTGTAATGCGCCAGTTGGCACATGCGATTGAAAACAGCCTTAAAAGTGACCACTATTTTAGCTGTTTTGAGTGGAAAAACTAAACTACAAAAAAGCCAGTTTATTTTGCTAAGGTTGTGTATAGTCTAGGAATGTTCTTGCAATTTTTTCGAGTACACACCCATGCAGCACGTCGACCTTTCACAGCTTTCACCTCAAATTGTCTGGAAGCATTTTCAGACGTTATGCCAAATTCCCCGACCATCAAAACAAGAACATGTATTACGTGAGCACCTTGCAAATTGGGCTAAGCAGCAGGGGTTGACGGTTTATATCGACCGTATCGGGAATTTAATTATTCGAAAACCTGCCACATCTGGCAATGAAGATAACGTTGGCGTTATTTTGCAGGGCCATCTGGATATGGTCACGCAAGCCAATCGAGGCAGTAATCATAACTTTATGCGCGATCCGCTTCGTCCGGTACTTGAGCAGGACTGGCTCGTGACACCCGAGACCACACTTGGCGCAGACAACGGTATTGGTGTTGCACTGGCATTGGCAGTTTTAGAGTCTACCGATATTTCACACGGCCCCATAGAAGTGCTGTTGACGGTGGATGAAGAAGCTGGCATGAGTGGTGCACGGTTATTAGAAGAAAATGTCCTGACAGGTCAATGGCTATTTAATATCGATACCGAAGAGTGGGGAGAGTTGTATTTAGGCTGCGCAGGTAGTCAGGATGTTGAGGTATCACAAGCACTTGAATACGTCGCGGCACCTCAGATGGATTTGGAATCGGTAGAGATCTGTGTGACTGGTTTGAGAGGAGGTCACTCAGGCATTGACATTCACTTGGGCCGTGGCAACGCGAACGTGATTTTATCGCGGTTTTTGCACCAGCATTTGGCTGAACTTGAAGGTTATTTAATTGAATTTCATGGAGGTACTGCCCGAAATGCCTTACCGCGTGAGGCCAGTACCAAAATTATTGTACCTAAAAAAAATATTGATTTGCTTGAGCAACGTCTAGATGAATACGAGGCACAGTGGTTGCAAGCACTCAAGGGGATAGACGATCAATTTAATATAGATTTACGTTTAATTCAAGATACACATCATGATGTACTGGAGACTCAGCAACAAAATCACGTGCTGGCCGCATTGTCGGGTTGTCCTTATGGCGTGGTCACTTGGAGCGAAGTGCTCAGTGATGTGGTTGAAACATCAAATAATATCGGTGTGGTGCATATCGACCAAGCACAGGGTTTTCAAGCGGTGATAATGGTTCGATCCATGCGAAATGAATCGGCAGAGCATTTTTCTCACCAGATCGTAGAGCACTTTGCAAAGTATGATTTAGCAGCCACACGCGCTGAATTGGTGTCTGGTTGGACGCCTAATCCGGATTCGGCAGCTTTGAAATGTTTACAAGATGCTTATCAAACTGCCTTTAATATCGAGCCTGAACTAAAGGTGATTCATGCTGGACTTGAGTGCGGCATTATTGCTCAGCATTATCCGCACTTGCAAATGGTGTCATTTGGTCCAGATATTAAAGGGGCGCATGCACCCGGCGAGCGAGTGAAAGTAGATACTGTAGAAAAATGCTGGAAATTATTGGTCACCGCGTTAGAGCAGGTTCCAAAAGCACATTAAAATAAAAAAGATGCTCATTACAAAATGAGCATCTTTAGATACTTACAATTTAGATCAAACTGTAAAATAATTTTTATTGAACAAATAAGAAGCGCGAAATAGCAATTCGTAATTGTTTTAGATAACCCGTAAAGAAGTGATTGGCGCCTGGTAACACTGTGATTAAGTGGCGCTGCGGTTTGGCCCATTCAATCATATCAGAAAGCAAAGTGACTTCATCTTGCTCGCCATGAATAAAGAGAATGTCACCTTTGAGAGGTGGAGTCACATAATGACGTACGCCTGCCACGGTTGCAGTTGGCAATCCACATAAGATGGTTTGTTTTGGTTTTAACTCATCCGGTAGGGCGGCATAACTTTTGGCCATTACATGTGCGCCAAAGCTAAACCCACCTGCATAAAACGGAAGTGTGATATGGGCTTTTCGTGCATGATCAATGACAGTCAGAATATCATCTGTTTCGCCATGACCTTCATCATGCTCACCATGACTTTCACCTGAACCACGAAAACTTGGTCGGTAAACAATGCAACCTTGCTCGACAAGAAGTTGAGCCAAGAGTGCTGGAACTTTGTGTTGAGGGGTTCCGCCTTGCAACGGATGGGGGTGACAAACGACAGCAAATCCTTTCGCTTCACCCTGTGGACGGTCTACAAAAACTTCAATTTGACCCACAGGACCCTGAATGAACATCTGTTCGGACATAGGACGATCGATTAGTAGCAGGAGAATGCGGTATTTTACCGATTAACGCCAACAAAAACACAGATTGGCGTTAAAATTTATCTACTGATATAGTCTGATTAACTATTATTTAACCAATTTACCTAAGGATGTATATGCTCGCACTCATTTCTCCTGCTAAGACTTTAGATTACGAATCTACACTTCCTACCGATGAACATACATTACCAAGACTATTAGACCATTCACAAGAGCTTATCGACTTTTGTCGTAGTTTATCTGCGACTGAAATCGCCAGTTTGATGAGTGTGAGTGAAAAAATAGCCAATTTGAATGTAGAACGCTTTCGTGATTGGTCTCCTGAGTTTAATTTAGCCAATGCCAGACAGGCGATTTTTGCTTTCAAAGGTGATGTTTATACAGGGCTCGATGCGTATCATCTTAAAGAAAAAGATATTGCATTTGCCCAAACGCACTTACGTATGCTTTCAGGTTTATACGGACTACTTCGACCGCTTGACTTGATGATGCCGTATCGCCTTGAAATGGGAACCAAACTGCACAATTCGCGCGGACACAATCTCTACGAATTCTGGGGAAGTCAAATTACCGACCTCATTAATACAGATTTAAAAGATGCAGGAAGTGAAATTTTGCTGAATCTGGCTTCAGATGAATATTATAAATCGGTAAAAGAATCTAAGATTCAGGCCAAAATCATTAAGCCAGTGTTTTTGGATGAAAAGAATGGCAAGTTTAAAGTCATCAGTTTTTATGCAAAAAAAGCCAGAGGCTTAATGGCACGATTTATGATTGAACATCAGATCAATGAGGTGAAAGCGCTTCAAGAATTTAATTCGGAAGGCTATTTCTTCGATAAAGAAAACTCTACAGCGCAAGAGTTGGTGTTTAAGCGCCATGAGCAAACTACTTAATTGAATGATACCTCAACCATAAAAAAGGCGGATCATATGATCCGCCTTTTTTATTTGATCTAAAGTCTTACTTAAGTGTTTTTACGACGCGCTTTACGTTTGGCAAACGGGAAGACCGCAACACTTTCTTCAACTTGAGCGGTATTACGTTCATCTTCAGACGCTTTTTTATCTTCAGATTTGGTTTTTTTCTTTTTTTTACGTTTCTTTTTCGGTTCGTCCTCGACCTCATCACCATCTTCAATGGCTTGCCAGTATTCTAATTGCTCCATGACGGCTGCATAGATTGAACCTTTGCTATAGCGTCCTTTTTTATCTAAAACACCAACAGGGCGGGCCATCAGAATTTCGAGTGCCTGATCTATAGTTTCAATCGCATGTACATGGAACTGCCCGTTGTTTACAGCCTCAATCACATCCTGACGAAGCATCAAATGCTGCATGTTTTGACGTGGAATGATCACACCTTGCTTACCAGTCAAACCTTGTAATTTACAGGCATCGTAGAAGCCTTCAATTTTGGCATTAACGCCGCCAATTGGTTGTACCTGACCGAGCTGATTCATTGAACCCGTAATCGCCCAAGACTGATCAATTGGCAACTGACTAATTGCAGAAATGAGTGCTGAAAGCTCTGCAACAGTTGCACTATCTCCATCGACCTGACCATAGCTTTGTTCAAATGCCAAGGCCGCAGAGAAGTGTAAAATCTGAGAGCGACCAAAATGAGCTTTAAGAAAGCTCGACATCAGTAACACGCCTTTAGCATGCAGCGAGCCGCCGAGTTCGACACTGCGTTCAATATCTAGAATATCGCCGCCACCTTGATAGACCGAAGCTGTCAGGCGTGAAGGTAAGCCAAATTCGACATCGGCATAATGAATGACCGATAAGGCATTGATCTGACCAAGACGATGCCCACGCGTTTCAATCAGCTGTGTTCCGCGCGAGAGGTCTTGCCAATATAGTTCACGCAAATAGCCTAAGCGATATTGACGATGTTGTAATGCAAGATTGATATGCTTGTCCGATACAATTTTGTCACCCGCTTTGAAGGCATGATGATGCGCCTCACGGATCAGATCACCCAAGGTTGAGGCATGTAAAGAAAGCGAACTCTGATCTTCGGCTTGACGGCTTGAATCGGTGAGTAGGGCTGCCAGCGCAGAGCGATCAAATGGCAAGAGTTTGTCGGCCTGAACGTAATCTGCAATGAGCTGCATGTACGCTTGTTCATTCACTTCGTTACGCTGTAAGGTATCGGTGAAGTCTGCACGTATTTTAAATACACTGCCAAGCTCTGGCTCTACCTCTAAAATTTCATAATAAATTTCAGGTTCGGCCATCAAAATTACTTTTACATCAAGTGGTACGGCGGCAGGTTCAATCGAGATACTGCCTGTAAGGGTCAGCATATGTTCAAGTGATGAAAGTTTAAGCTGTCCAGATTTAAGCGCGCGCTTTAAACCCTGCCAAGCATACGGCTGCTCAAGTAATTGCTCGGCTTCAAGCATTAAAAAGCCGCCATTCGCCTGATGCAGACATCCCGGACGGATCAAGGTAAAGTCTGTGGTGATGGTGCCATTTTGTGTGAGCTGCTCAACGTGACCAAGCAGATTATAATGTGTTGGGAAATCATCAAAAATAACCGGTGCACCACTGTTTGGCTTATTGGTCACAATGGTATTGGCTTGATAACGAGATGGAACGCGATTAAATAACGCAGGCGAGAAATCATCTTCCTCCTGTTCCAAAATCATTTCGACATTTTGAATAATATCGTCGGCGTAATGCTTTAAAAACTCATCCAAGCCTTGAACTGTTTTGTGCTTGTTCAGGATTTGTTCCATACGCGGTATCACCACTTGTTTGGCGATATCACGATTCAGCACCGACACACGATCACGTGCATCATCTTCGAGTGAGCCGAGATGTAATCCTAAACGCTCAAGCTTTTTGTCCATATAACGAATATTGGAGGCAATTTCAGCACGTTCTTTACTCGACAATGCCTCGATATCGTTTTGTGTCATTTCATGTACTTGATCGTCTTTATACTGAACAGGCACAAAGCAATGCTCTTCATTGCGCGAGATCAGTTTTAGATCAAGTTCCTCACCCTCTTTGGTGAGTTCGACAAGTGCATCTTGCTGCTCTTTACCAGTTTCCTGACGAATTTGTTCAATTCGGTTGTGATAGGTTTCTGCGGTAAAACGACGCTCTAGCTGTTTTAAAATGGTTTGCCAAGCATGATGCAATGCGCTTTGGAATTTTGGGCCCGTACCGGCAGGAAAGCGCAGCGCAAGTGGTTGTCTGGCGTTTTTAAAGTTATTGACATACACCCAGTCGTCTGGCGTAGGCATACTTTTTGCGTGCTGTTGCAGCAAACGCTTGATCATGGTGCGTTTGCCCAAACCCGCCGTACCAACGGCAAAGATATTGTAGCCTGAATAAGGCAGCGAAATGCCTGCCTCGACTGATGCTCTGGCGCGATCTTGCCCTAGAAAGTTATTGAGCGGCTTGATGCGTCGAGTCGAAGACGGAATATCTTCGAGCTTTGGAATATGAGTAAGCTGTGCTGCTTTAAGTGCCGTTTTCTCTAAAGTACTCTGAATCTCATTTTGCTCGAATGCAGACGGAACGTTATTGGTTTTTGAGGTATTCGCTGTTGTTGTGGTTGAAGAAAGAGTTGAAGCCATTTGATCGAGTCTTTGGGTCACAGGTGAAATCCAAAAAATAAACAGAGTTGAGATTTAAAGGTATACAGGTTTAGTCTAAAAGATCAAGCGTTGATGCTGATTTAATCGTCAAAAGTGGGGCGCTTTGCATAAACAATATTGAAACCGTGCCAATAAAGCGATTGAATAGGCGCCTAGATGAAAATTTCGGAAAATAATAAGCGAATGACTACACAAACTACAGGATGGAAAGCTGCGTTTGCTGCATTTCTTGACCGCCGTGCTCTGATTATGCTGTTTCTCGGATTTTCGGCGGGGATTCCCATTCTGCTGATTTTTTCAAGCTTATCGTTATGGTTAGGCGAGGCTGGAATTGATAAGAGCGCGGTCACTTTTTTTAGTTGGGCGGCTTTGGGATATTCATTTAAGTTTGTGTGGGCGCCACTAATCGATGAACTTCCAGTACCCGTCTTGACCAAAACACTCGGTCGACGCCGCGCATGGCTGTTAATTGCGCAAATTCTGATCATTGTTGCTATTTCGATTATGGCTTTTTCAGATCCGGCGCTCGGCCAGAGTTATCTCATTCAAATGGCGGTTGGTGCAGTGTTGCTTGGTTTTTCAGCTGCTACGCAAGATATCGTAATTGATGCTTACCGTATTGAACTGGCCGAAACCCAGATGCAAACGGTTCTTGCTGCAACCTATAACGCAGGTTATCGAATCGGGATGATTGTGGCGGGTGCGGGTGCTTTGTTTTTAGCTGCCTATTTGGGAACTGCCAAAGGGAACTATATATATGAAGCTTGGAAATATACGTATTTAACTATGGCAGCAGTGATGCTGGTGGGGATTTTAACCACCTTAATCATTCGAGAACCAAAGGTTGATCGTGTCTATAAAAGCTACCAGCGCCGCGATTATTTCCGTTTGGTGCTGGTCTTTTTTGTTGCTGTAATTTGCTTTGTTTTGAGCTATTTGTTTACTGGTCATTTGGCTGAACAATTAGTGAGTTGGCTATCGATTAAAGACAATATTTTATTATTTTTAATTGAGGCGCTACGCTTTATTACCGCGGCTGCCGTAGCACTGGCTGTAGGCACACTTCTGGTTCGTGCAGGTGTCGTCAACAAGCAGATGGCCAAAGAGACATGGATTAATCCAGTCCTCGATTTTTTTCAGCGTTATGGCACCAAGCTGGCTTTGGTCCTTCTGTTACTGATTGGTTTTTATCGTATTTCCGATATCATCGCGGGCGTAATTTCCAACGTTTTTTATCAAGATCTCAATTTCACCAAAGAACAGATTGCAGAAGCAGTTAAAATTTATGGTGTTATTTTTAGTTTGGTGGGTGGTTTCTTGGGAGGCTTACTGGCACAACGTATGAACATCATGAAATTGATGTTTGTAGGTGCAGTATTAGCAAGCTCAACCAACTTGATTTTTATTGGATTGGTCAAGTCGGGGCACCCGCTTGGGCAGGTTCAGGTAAATGTTGGTGGTCAGCAATATCTGGCGGATACCGATGAAGTAGGGTACTGGACGGTTAAGGTGCCTACCGAAGTACTAAAAAATACAACGCAGTTTCAGGTATCTACCAGTTATGCCGATGCCGCACAACAAAGTAAAGTTGCGGTGGTTCAACCCTATATTGTGGGTGATATCAATCAGGCGCATTTGATGTTATTGCCTGTCATGGGACGAAATATCATCTCACTAAACGAGCCACAAAACAGTATTGTGGTGAAAGGGCAGTATTTTGGGCCAGCACTAACAGACGCACAAAAAATTGTGCTACAGCTTGATGGCAAGCCATATCCAGCCAAGCTTGATAAAACAGGTGCTTTTAGTGCTGTTGTTGAGACTAAAATGTTAACTGGCTCCAGCACGAAACAGCTTCAGGCCATAGTGACAGATGGATCGCGTACATTAGTGAATACTTCACTGGCTTATCATGTAGCACAGGGAGCAGGGGCTAAAAATGAACTCGATATCAGTGTTGAACCAGTTGCATTGGTCAATCCGAATGATCAAAGCAATATTGAGCTTAAAGGGAAAGTCATCAAGCCATATAGCTCGCTCTGGTTATATTTTGCCATTGTGGTCGATAACTTGGCTTCTGGTTTAGCCGGTGCTGCATTTATTGCATTTTTATCAAGCTTGACGAGTGTGTCCTTTACAGCGGTACAATATGCTATCTTTAGTTCACTGATGACGCTCACACCAAAACTTCTGGGTGGGTACTCAGGCACCATCGTGACGCACATTGGCTATCCTCAATTTTTCTTAATGACGACCTTAATTGGAATTCCAATTCTTGTTTTGGTGGTTTGGGTTGCCAAGTTGCTCAAGGCGCATGAACTCAAGCAAATTCAAACGAAAGGCACAGGTGATTAACAATGCGAATGCTTCATACAATGTTGCGAGTAGGCAATTTAGAGAACTCTCTCCAGTTTTATACCGAAGTTTTAGGCATGACCTTACTGCGCAAACGTGATTACGAAGAAGGCCGTTTCACTTTGGCATTTGTTGGCTACGGCAGTGAAGATGATCATACTGTTTTAGAGCTGACACATAACTGGGATACCTCTAGCTATGATTTAGGAAATGCGTATGGTCACATCGCCATTGGTGTTGAAGATGCCTATAAGGCATGTGAAGAAATCAAGCAACGTGGTGGCAAGGTGGTACGTGAAGCAGGTCCAATGAAGGGCGGCGTGACAGTAATTGCATTTGTTGAAGATCCAGATGGTTATAAAATCGAATTGATCCAGCAAGATAATAATGCGCGTAATAATTAACGCTTGAGTGAAATAGTTTAACTAAATAACGCGCATTTCTTCAAAAAACTGGATTTATACTGTCAGACCAGTAACATAGCGTTTACCTTTTAGTAAACACAGTGTTACTGGTCTTCTTACATATACATAAGGATATTGTTCCATGCTTAAGCTGTTGGCTTTAGATCGCTTCACTTTATTACTCTTTACGATGGTATTGTTGGCCTCTTTTGTACCAATTTACGGGCATGCTGCAGATATATTTAGCGTCGTAACCAATATTGCGATTGCTATTTTATTCTTTTTACATGGCGCCAAACTATCTCGTGAAGCGATTGTTCAAGGCATCATGCATTGGCGGCTACATGGTTTAGTGTTTATTTTTACCTTTGTATTTTTTCCTGCACTCGGCTTATTGGCCAAGCCTGTTTTGGTACCTATTTTAGGACAAGAGCTATATTGGGGCTTCTTGTTTATGTGCTTTTTGCCCTCTACCGTCCAATCATCAATTGCCTTCACTTCAGTAGCTAAAGGCAATGTTGCAGCCGCAGTATGCAGTGCATCGTTTTCAAATCTAATCGGAATGTTCATTACACCTGTAATGGTCAGTCTATTTATTTTTGGTCATTCAAAGCATGATTACGATCCAACATCTTCAATTATTCAAATTGCACTTTTGTTGTTGGTGCCATTTATTTTAGGGCAGCTTCTTCGACCTTATGTTTTCCCACTCATGGCAAAAGTGCCAAGTATTGTAAAAGCATTTGATCAGGGCACTATTTTAATGGTGGTTTACAGTGCATTTAGTAGTGCAGTGATTGCCGGTTTGTGGCATCAGGTTGGAATTGGAACACTGATTGCATTGATTATTTCATGCTCAGTTCTACTCACCATCATTATGCTGAGTGCATTTTATATTTCTCGATTGCTTGGCTTTAACCGCGAAGACCAAATTTCTATTTTTTTCTGTGGCTCCAAAAAAACTTTGGCCAGTGGTGTACCTATGGCGCAGATCTTATTCATTGGTCAGCCGCTAGGTATGATTGTATTGCCGATTATGATTTTCCATCAAATTCAGCTCATGACCTGTGGAATTATCGCGAATTATTTGGCCAAGCAGCAATCTGATGAAGAAACGCTGGTAAGATCAGAATAAAGATTCGCAATTTTGCTTTAAAAGGCGTATAATCTTACCCACTTGTTGTGCTTAGCTCTGGCTTATAAGCCTCGGTGGGCCAAAAGAATGGTCTGTTGTCGTGTTAACCTGCTAATGATTTAGCCTTTTTCCTCAGTTTTTATATTGAGAGTGGTTGATTGCGATGACAGCTTAAGCCTTTCTTCAATTAGGAGTCATCGACCATGCGCGCCGATATTCACCCAAAATACGAAAAATTAGTTGCTACTTGTTCATGCGGTAACGTTATTGAAACTCGTTCTGCACTTGCTAAAGACACTCTTTACCTTGACGTATGTTCAGCTTGCCACCCATTTTACACTGGTAAGCAAAAGAACGTAGATACAGGCGGTCGTATCGACAAGTTCAAACAACGTTTCTCTGGTATGTCACGTTCTATCAAACGTTAATACTGAAAAACAAAAAAACGGGCCTTATGCCCGTTTTTTTATGTCTGTTATACGGCTCAGTGTTGATCTTGAACATCGACCAGACGATCAAGTTTAACTTGAAAGTAGTTGCCTTGCAGATAACGCGCGCTAATATTCCACGCATTTGCAAATACATTGACATCATTAAGCTCGGGCATAATGAGTTCAATGGCCGCAGGAAGCTGGGCATGTTCGATTTGAGCCTGTAAATCCAGTGCTGATTGTTCAACTGATAAGTCCTGATTAAACTTCGCATTCAGACGCAAATAACGCACATTACTCTTTTGCAAAATGGAACTGAGTTGCGGATCTGGCATATAATTACGAATCGAAATGAATACACCGCACTGGTGCAGTATTGAAAGTTGCTGCTGTGCTTGAGGCGTAATTTTATTTAGTGCTGAAAAAGGTAGTTGAATCACAATTGGATGCTGTTCTTTACTTCCTAATATAGAGAGTAGCTGTTGCATGAGTGCAGAAATTTGCGGCAAAGCAAAGAAAAATTCACTTAAATTAATGATCAGTTTGGCAGATGGATACTGCTGAATAAATTGTTTGAGTTGCTTGACTGACTGTTCAAGTACATAACGATCCAGCTGGAGCATCAATTCAGGTGCATCTTGAAGATCTGCATGATCGAGCAGGCTATCCCATTGATTATTGTTTAAATGACCACAGCTGACTTCATAAATATATAATGTCTGGTCTTGTTTGTCGTAGAGCTGTTGATAGCGAAGCTCGAGTGTATTTTGCTCAAGTTGATTTTTGATCTGCTGTGCAAAACTTGTATGCAATTCAGCAGGTGCTGTGACAACATGCCGTTGTAGTTGAACGTGTGGTGTGCTTTTTGGAGAAGCTTGAGTGGTTTCCTTGTGAGGTAATGCCTGATGCAAGGCTTTGTTGATATAGTTTTCAAGACTCTCTGTATGTTCAACTTGGCTTGGTATAAGGCAGTATCCTGTTTTAAGTGAAGTTTCTAGATTCAAACTTTGGCTAACATAAGGGAACGTCTTGCTAATTTTAGTTTCTAGCTGCATGAGTTCTGTGCGTAAGGCTTCAATTGAAACCGCCTGAAAAATGGCGAGATATGCGCCGTGATCGAGTTTTTGAAATGCAACGGCTTCTAAAAAACGTTCAATGACTGTTTCAATCTCATTAAAGTAAGCTGGTATTGCACGCCATTCATGTGAATAAATCGCTTCAAAGTGATAGAGTGGTGCAAAAATGACAATACTGTTCAGTTTGGCTGGCGCGCGTTTAAGCTGTTGATTGAGCCACTCAACGATATCAAATGGACTGTTTTGCACAAGATCTGGCAGATCAACATCATCAATTTTTTGTGGTTCAAGTGCTTCAAATTCAAAATCAAATAATGGTGTATCGAACTGCTCACAATCGATGCTCAGTTGAACGGTATCATCGCCATGTGGCAAAAAATTCAAACGTAAAGGGTCGTTATTAATCAGTTCGGGATGCTGAGATTGAAGAACGATGCGGTTTCGTTCGGGATGTTGCACGCTAATCCGTTTAAAAAACTGTTTAAATGCAGCTACATTTTCAGGTTGCAGTATATCCAGTAAAGGCAAGCCAATTACATCATCTTGGTGTGCGATCTTAAAGAGTGCCAAATATTCGGCATTGGCTTGAATATGAATGCCTTCTTCAATCAATGCGATGGCTTTACGACTTTGACGGACCAATGACTGAGTTCGAAGGTGAGCTGCATTTAACTCATTGCTTAAACGATGTTCGTTTTGAAGCAAGCCACTGTAATTTAAAGCACGTGATAGTACCACATAAAACTGCTCAGGCTGAGAAAGATCGATCAAATCATACAGGCCTTGTTGTATCAAGTGCGTTTGCTCGATAGCAGTAAGGGTGCCGGTAGTCAGAAATAGAATCGGTAAGCTCGGCTCTGCCTGTTGCTGCACTATTGCAATCGTCTGCGCCAGATCAAGATCATAAGCATTTGCAAAAATGACCAGATCCCAGCGCTGCTTAAGATATTTTTCAAAACTGATCAGATCATCGAGCAAAATCGCTTGAGCGCTGTAATCCTTGGCTGCCAAAAGATCAATAAATTGATTATAGCGAAGCTGATTATCGTCTATGAAGAGAATGCGGAGGTCGGAGTGTTTTGAGTTTTTATTAAGCAACGCGTTTCTCACTTCAATTTTGTCCTTAACGTATCGTTAGTTCACTCTGCTGTGACGTATCATAACGTTTTTTAGCGTATTTTTTTGTGCTTCATCGGGTAAATCAAACTCAAACTGAATAAAACTTTGCGTTATTAATTGAGCTTTGAGTAAATAAAGTACAAATTCCTCGGTGCCTATTTGAAGTTTTAGAGTATTTTGTTGCTGAAAAACAGAATAGTTGGCGATGATTAAGGTGAGTTTTGCATGATCTAAATGCTGACTTTGAACCAGTAGAGCGGGCAGATAATGTGATTGATCTTGATTTTCTAGACGTACCGCACAGGGCAAAACGTCTTTGGTTAAAATTTCGAGTCCCATTTCAAGATTTTTTTCTGAGGCTTGTTTGATCCAGCGAATCACACCGCCACGCCATTTGCCATGGATGTTCTCTTTAACCAGAATCAACTCGCCAGTTTTTAAATGAGCAGGGATTTCCTCAGGCCATTTGATACGGTAACCACTTACACTCATATCGAGGATATCGGTCATATAGATTTTTTTTGCTTCACGCGATAAGCGTGATGGCAGTGAAAACAGTGTTTTATCAATATTTTCAATGGAGAAGTGATCTGTAGTTTCGTTTAGTACGATGTCGTGCTCAAGGGTGTCGATAAAGTTTTTGCTTTTTGACAAGTAAAAATGAGCAGTATGAAGACCAAAGCAAATATGTAATTGGCCTGATGATTCAAAACGCTCATGACGACGCTCGCCAATACTTCCTAAAATATTTTGTACATGAAACTTAAGCGCAGGCGTTAAAAACTGTTTTTCTATTGTAGAGAGATAATCATCACTCTTGTGTAGTGTTGCAGTGATATGTTCGAGCAAAGGTTGTGTTGAAATAAATAAATTAGGAAAAATTGCCGGATATTGCTTTCGATTATAGGCTGGCGGCAGATCTTTAGTTTTATCAATAACATACTTCGAGCTTTGAGATTCTTTATATTCGAGTTGAATCAGCTTTGCCCATTCAAAACTACATTCGTATAAAGACTGAATTTCAGACTGACGAATCTGATTGGTATTGAGAATATGTAGCAAAATGACTTGATGATAGGATCGTAAAATATTTTTAAGAGGTCGATTAAGACCTTGCAGCTGGTTGATGTTTTCGAGCTCTACTTTGCCTTTTTGTGCCAGATCAAATAACCAGTGAATGCATAACCATTGGCCTGTGGCAGGTTTGCTGTACATCATTTGCTGCTGATACACCAGTTGAGTTAACTCATGCATGGCATAGTAAATCGATAATGTTTTGGCTGCCTTCAGATTTTTCTTTTTATTCAGTGCAAAAAGTGAAAACTTTTGCTGTGCCAATTGTGCTGAACTTTGCTTGGCGATAATGATATAACCATTCGCCAGACAGGTTCTTAAGCGAAAAGCAAGTTCAATAATATGATCGTTTCGATCACTATGAATCAGACCCTGATTAAAAAAGTGGCTTTCTAGATGTTGTAGTACATGATTGAATTGCGGTGATAAAATCTGTAAAAAATCAAATCGAAGCGTCTCTGAGCATTCAAGTTCGTTGATTTCAATCAGTGCTTCAAATAATGCTTTGGCAGCATCACCGAGCGGTAAAAGTGAAAGCGAACTGACCCAACATGCCACGGCGTCTGGCTCTGCGGCAGCAAAGCTCAGTTCATTTCGATTGAAAATGATGGGGCGTTGAAGAATGTCGGTAAAAACTTTATTCATATTGGCTGTAATACGTTTTAATTAAAAAGTCAGCTTGCCAAATAACGGTGTTTTGTTTTTTTCGCCAGCAATCTCTCGAACCAGTTTTGGAACAAGATAACCGGGTAGGCCCGCCAAAATGTCATGATAAATCTCATCGATTTTTGATCCGCTCAGATCAAAATGCTGAGCACCTTTTACTTTATCAAGTACATGCAGATAATACGGCATCACGCGTGCATCGAACAAGCGCTGACTGAGTTCAATCAAAGTTTGTGCATCATCATTAACGCCTTTGAGTAATACTGCCTGATTCAATGCGGTAATCCCATGTTGGCTTAATTTCTCTAAATATGCACAGGTTTGGTCATCAAGTTCGGCGGCATGGTTGGCATGAATGACCATAATAATGCGTAAGCGCGTACTTTTTAAAATTTCAAGTAGTTCAGTATCAAGACGCTGCGGGATCACCACTGGAACACGCGAGTGAATACGTAAAATTTTCACTTGCTGAAGCGATTCTAGGCGTTCGATCCAAAGTTTCAGTTTACGGTTACTGAGAGTGAGCGGATCTCCACCACTTAAAATTACTTCATTGATATGTGGATTTTGCTCGATATAGGCTTTAATTTGGGGCCAGTCATCCTGTTTAGGTAAGTTTTCCTGATAAGGAAAATGCCGACGAAAGCAATAACGACAATGAACAGCACAGGCACCGGTCAGGGTGAGTAAAAAACGAGATTGATATTTATGTAAAACCCCGGGGAGCTGGTTGGCTGCTTCTTCACCCAGTGGATCAGTCACAAATTCAGGATGTTCTTCAAGTTCAAGATGATGCGGCAATACTTGCAGCAGCAAAGGATCGAGTGGATCACCTTTACGCATTTTACCTACAAAAGCACGAGGAACCCGTAATTTGAAGCTTTTGGATGCTAAAATTGCCCCAGACAATAATGCATCTGAACAGATCTCTAACTGATCAAGTAACTCAAAAGGATCGGTGATTAGATCACTGAGTTGCGATTGCCAGTTTTGCTCTTGATATAAATAGTTTATCATGCGACACGGAAAAAATAATGCTAGTCTAGCATTAATACATTTAAGTTAGTAAGTTTGGAGTGTGCCAGTCATGGCCAGTTATTCTACAAATGAATTCAAGCAAGGCCTTAAAGTCATGCTTGACGGTAACCCATGTTCAATCATGGAAAATGAATATGTAAAACCTGGTAAAGGTCAAGCGTTCAACCGTGTAAAACTTCGTAACCTTAAAACAGGTAAAGTTTTAGAAAAAACATTCAAGTCTGGTGATTCATTAGAAGCTGCTGATATTGTTGAAGTTGAGATGGACTATCTTTACAACGACGGCGAGCTATGGAATTTCATGGACCCTGTTACGTTTGAACAAATTGCAGCAGACAAAACTGCAATGGGCGATGCAGCGAAATGGTTAAAAGACGACTCGAACGAGAAGTGCACCATCATGCTGTTTAATGGTGTTCCATTAAACGTTAGTGCGCCAAACTTTGTGGTATTAAAAATTGTTGAAACCGATCCGGGTGTTCGTGGCGATACCTCTGGCGGTGGCGGTAAGCCTGCGAAACTTGAAACAGGTGCTGTAGTACGCGTACCTTTATTTGTTCAGCAAGAAGAAAGCGTTCGTGTAGACACCCGTACAGGTGAATATTTAGAGCGTGCATAATCTTGATTGAATAGATTATGATGAAAGGGTGATAGATTATCACCCTTTTTTTATGCCAAAGTAGTACATTAAAATAACAAAATAAGGAGTAAAGTCACGAGCTTAAGTTTCACAAAAATACGTTTTAAAGGGCATTTCGTGTTTCAAACAATGAGGTTATAAATGGATAATATACAAAGGAAATCTACCCTCAGCGCAAAACTTGGTTGGAGTTTGGTTGCCATTATTGGCGCAGTTTCATTTGGGATCCTTGCCATCAGTCGAGGTGAGCATGTCAACGCCGTTTGGCTCGTGCTCGCGGCCATCTGTGTTTACAGCATTGCGTATCGTTTTTACAGTTTATTCATCGCTACCAAAGTATTTGAATTAAATTCACGACGGTTAACCCCTGCACATCGTTTAACCGATGGCTTAGATTATGTTCCAACCAATAAATATGTATTGTTTGGGCATCACTTTGCTGCAATTGCAGGTGCAGGGCCTTTGGTTGGTCCTATTCTTGCTGCGCAGATGGGTTATTTACCAGGCACTATCTGGCTTTTGGTCGGTGTTGTGGTGGCTGGTGCAGTACAAGACTTTATGGTCTTGTTTATCTCGACGCGCCGAGACGGACGCTCGCTGGGTGAAATGGCCAAACAAGAGCTCGGTTCTTTTGCGGGTGTGGTTGTGATGCTGGGTGCACTGGGCGTCATGATTATCATTCTAGCGGTTCTGGCACTGGTGGTGGTCAAAGCATTGGCACACAGTCCATGGGGCGTATTTAGTATTGCCGCAACCATTCCAATCGCACTCTTTATGGGTGTGTATATGCGCTATTTACGTCCGGGTAAAATCGCAGAAGTCTCGATCATTGGCTTTGTACTGATGATGCTGGCCATTGTGTATGGTGGACATATTGCAGCCGATCCATATTGGGGGCCATTTTTCACCCTGACAGGTACACAACTCACTTGGTGCCTAATAGTTTATGGCTTTATTGCTTCGGTATTACCGGTTTGGTTACTGCTTGCGCCACGTGATTATTTATCGACTTTCTTAAAAATTGGTGTGATTGCTGGTCTGGCAATCGGCATTATGGTGGCATTACCTGAGCTCAAAATGCCAGCGGTCACACATTTTATTGATGGGACGGGTCCAGTATTTTCTGGTAGTTTGTTCCCGTTTTTGTTTATTACCATTGCCTGTGGTGCGATTTCAGGTTTCCACGCCTTGGTTTCAAGTGGCACCACACCAAAACTGGTCGATAACGAAGTCAATATTCGTATGATCGGTTATGGCGGTATGTTAATGGAATCATTTGTGGCCATCATGGCCATGATCTGTGCAACAGTACTGGATCCGGGAGTGTACTTTGCCATTAATGCACCGGCAGCCGTTTTAGGGACCACGGTCGAAACCGCAGCAGAAGCGGTGCGTAACCTTGGTTTTGTGGTTACCCCAGAAGCATTAACCTTGCTGGCTCAAGAAGTAGGTGAGTCGACCATTTTATCGCGTACGGGTGGAGCACCAACCTTTGCCATTGGTATGGCGCACATCATCTCTGAAATTTTCAACAATCGCTCGATGATGGCCTTCTGGTATCACTTTGCGATCTTGTTTGAAGCTTTATTTATTTTAACCGCAGTTGATGCCGGTACCCGTGCATGCCGTTTTATGGTTCAGGACACGGTTGGTATTGTGATTCCCGCAATCAAAAAATCAGGCTCCTTCGTGGGGAATATTATCGGTACTGCTGTTGCTGTGGGTGGATGGGGCTTCTTCGTTTATCAAGGCGTAGTTGATCCGCTTGGTGGGATTAACTCGTTGTGGCCGCTGTTTGGTGTAGGTAACCAAATGCTTGCTGCAATGGCACTGATTTTAGGTACAGTCATCTTGTTTAAGATGAAAAAAGAAAAGTATGTTTGGGTCACGATTGTTCCAACAATTTTCTTACTTATTACCTGTATGACGGCTGGCTGGCAAAAGATTTTCCACGAAAATCCAAAAATTGGCTTTTTGGCACAGGCCAACCGTTTTTCAGATGCAATTGCTCGTGGTGAGCTATTAAAACCAGCAAAAACAATGGCAGAAATGCAAGCTGTAGTGATTTCAAACCAAATCAATGCAGTGCTATGTGGTTTCTTTATGGTGGTTGCAATCGTCATGGTGATTGCGTCGATTGGCGTGATTCGTCGTGCGCTTGCAAGCAAAGTCCCTACGGTCAATGAAGCACCTGCTGTGTATGAGGATGCAGATGCGTCTACCGTCACACAAGGAAAATAGCGATGGAACTAAGAATTGGAAAAAATGGTAAGGCGATGATTGTGAAAATCATCAAAATGACCATTATGTCGCAAAAAGATCTGCTTCTCTCACCTAAGAATTGGTCGAGAATTGCAAATTTATTTAAGCGCTTGCAGCAAAGTTTTCGCTTGATGGTGGGGGTGCCTGATTATCAGACTTATTTGGATCATATGAAGAAGCACCACGCGGATTTGACCCCGATGGATGAAAAAACTTTTCATCGCTATTGTGTCGACTCTCGCTATCCATCGAAAGGTGGAAATTTGAAGAAATGTCCGTGCTAATCGTTATGTAATTGCTTTAGAAAAAATAAAAAACGGTGTATGTTTGAGCATATGCCGTTTTTTTATGAGCCATTTCAATGTGGAAAAAACAACAATTAGAATCATCGACATATTTCAAAGAACATTCATCTCTTCAACATCATATTGAACATTACACGCCAAGCATTCAGCTTTTTTTAAATCAGATTAATCAGATCATTTTAGATAAACCGGTTCAAACCAAGCTGTCCTTGGTCTGTTTGCTGGCCAATGGGCATGTGCTATTTGAAGATTTACCGGGATTAGGTAAAACAACTTTGACCAGTGCTTTGGCTAAGCTTGCGGGGTTGCACTTTAATCGGATTCAATTTACCAACGATATGCTGGCCAGTGATGTGATTGGCATGAATATGTTTAATCAAAAAGAATCTAATTTTGAGTTTAAGCATGGCCCTATTTTTACCCAGATTTTACTGGCCGATGAAATCAATCGTTGTAGCCCTAAAACGCAAAGTGCGCTGTTGCAAGCGATGGAAGAGGGCGTAGTAACCTTAGATAGTGTGACATATAAACTCCCCGAGCCATTTTGGGTGATTGCTACACAAAATCCAATTTTTCAGAGCGGCACTTATGCACTTCCTGAATCGCAGCTCGATCGTTTCCTCATGCGACTGAGCTTGGGATATCCATCACGTGCGGCAGAAAAAAGCCTCTTACTTGATGCGTCAAGACAGACACTTCTTGAGCAAATTACACCTGTATTGACTCATGGCGATATTGTGTTGATGCAACAGTGTGTGCAGCAGGTGTATTTAAGTGATGTCGTATTAAATTACATATTAGACTTGGCTTCTTACAGTCGCTTGCAATCACATGGTCTTTCAACACGCGCTTTACTCGCAATTAAAATGGCTGCTCAGGCATTGGCATTTGTGGAAGGTCGTGAATATGTCATTACAGACGATATACAAACAGTGTTTCCAGCGGTGGCTGCACACCGTATGAAAATGACCGAGCAGGATGCTCACTTACTCTTGGATCAGGTGGAGGTCAATGATTAGGAGTTTGGATGATGCGGACACTCTGGCAGCGATGGTTAAAAAAACGTTTTCGGATGGAACAAAGCACCATCTTGAAGCAACGTGATATTTTGATTTTTTTGCATCCCCAAGGCATATTGTTTCTGTTGTTAATTGTCATTACATTTATTGCCGGGATTAATTATGCCAATAATCTGATTTTGGGATTTTGCTTTTTAATAACGTCATTGCTGTGCATGAGTGTGTATCTTAGCTTTAAACAACTCCATCAACTCAAACTAGAAATTTTTTGTCCTGAAGTTGGACAGGTCAATCATGTATTGCAAATCCAGCTTCAGTTTAAACAGTCAAATCACGCGATCAGATACTTAATGATTCATTTGCCTGAATCTCAGCAACGTATATTACTCAACCAAATGAGCGACAGTATCATATTAGAATTTATACCAACGACACGAGGTGCGTTTGAATTGCCTCGGATAAAAATTATGTCGAGTTATCCGTTTGGAATTGTACAAGCTTGGACGTATTTACAGGTGACACAAAAAATATGGATTGCACCCGCAAGTATCAGTATCGAGATGGAAGACAAGTATGTGCAGCTTAAGCAGCAAGATGATTTGGATGACTTTCGTGAACTGCAAGCTTATCGAGAAGGAGATACGCTACAGCATGTTTCATGGAAGCATCTTGCACGTGGGCAGGGATGGCTAACCAAACAATTTGAACCACACATTGAGCACAATCAGCTGGTGATTGATTACAGCGCGCTCCCTAGTCACGAACATGAACAAAAACTAAGCTGGATGATGCATTTGATTGAAAAGAGCGAGCAAGCTGATCGCTCTTTTTCACTGATTTTACCGCAAACTCATTTAAAGCCATCCATAGGAGCTAATCACTCGATTCAGGCCCGAAAATTACTGGCGCAGGCCTGATATGGCTAAGCAACTTTATTTTGCTGTACTACCACTCACGATTATGGTGCTTGTGGCTCAATTTGCTTATATGCCGGCGTCGGTGTCTTTGATTTGGCTCATTATGTTGCTGGTAATCGTATGGCGATATTTTTATGCTGCGCTAAAGCCTATTTCTAAATTATTTTTGGTTGCACTGGTGTGTACGGCGCTTGGTCTGATTTATTTATCTTTTAAAACCTTTTTGGGTGTCGAGGCGGGCGTAGCATTACTCACGACTTGCTTATATGCCAAATGTATCGAAAGCAAAAGTACCCGAGACTTGTTGGTTGTATTTAATTTTGGTCTCTTTGTCTGTGCCAGTTTATTTCTACATAGTCAGTCAGCCTTGATGCTCATTGGCGTTTTGGTTGGGCTGATATTTTGTTTAATTGGATTATATCGTATTCAAATTCATGGTTTTGTAGAGACAAACTCTACGCGATCATCTATCAAGCATGATGTGATTTTAACAATACGAACCATTTTGATTGCAACTCCGTTTTTCCTGATTTTATTTGTGTTTTTCCCCCGCTTTCCACCACTTTGGCATGTAGCGCTTACCTCGCATCAGGGCATGACTGGAATGAGTGACCGGATGTCGCCGGGTGACATTGCAGAATTGTCTCAATCGACCGCCTTAGCTTTTCGTATTATGGGTGATCTTACGCAATTGCCCATACAGCAGCGCTATTGGCGTGCGATGGTGCTTGATCAGTATGATGGCGTTGTCTGGACGAGCCATGCGGTTAACCAACTTCCAATACGTAACGAAATATTCCCTCATCAGGCGGTTCGCTATCAATATTTATCGGCCTTGCCGAATCAGTCATGGATCATGGGATTAGATCAATCAGGCGTGCGCGATCCAAATTATCAGCAGTATGCTGATGGCAGTATTAAACAAATTCGAAGACCATCAGGCACTGTACCTATCGAATTGTATTGGATGCAAACACAGATCAATACTACTGCACGAGCGATACAGTTAAGACAAGCACTAGATGCACCCCAACAGCTTGCACCGCAGACTTTTTCACTTGCACAACAGCTCTGGCAGCAAAGTAATTCGAGCCCAAGTCTTTATATTGAGCGCGTACTACACTGGTATCAAACACAAGGTTTTGTTTACACCTTATCGCCTGGCGTACTGAGCGGTAATCGAATGGATCAGTTTCTTTTTGAGCGCAAAGAAGGATTTTGTGAGCATTATGCATCAAGTTTTGTACTGTTGATGCGCTATGCAGGCATACCGGCAAGAATAGTGGTGGGCTATCAAGGCGGACAGCTCGCACCCGATGCAAAAAGTTGGGAAGTTCGCCAGCTTGACGCTCATGCATGGACCGAAGTTTATTTAAATGATACATGGCAACGCATCGACCCAACTGCCGTGATTGCACCAGCTCGAATCGATGAAGGTATGCAACGCTATCTTGAGGGCAACCAAAATGTCTGGGGTAATCAGGCGCAAAGTGGATGGGCAAGACACAATTTTAATTTTTTGAAAACACTCATCATCTGGCGCGATTATTTTGACTATCAATGGCAAAGTAAAGTAGTGGGCTATGATGTAAATCGTCAGCAGAATTTTTTGGCAGGTTTGGGAATTTTTTCCAGTACCAAAGCTATGTTGATGATGTTGAGTTTGATTGCAGTGGTCGTCATCATTTTTGTGTGGGGCCATGGTTATTTTTATCGACCTAAACGCTCAAGACTTGAGCGCTTGATTAATGGCTTTAGCCATAAGATTCATAAATCACTGCAAAAAAATAAAAGTGAAACCTTCAAATCATGGTTTCAGCGACTTTCGATGCATGTAAAACATACAAAACCTTTTGATGATGCGATTGCTGTACATGAAAAAATTCAGTTTTCAGGTGAATTTTCAGACAAAGATTATATAAAATTCAAAGAATTGCTTAAACTGTGTGCATCTGAATTAAAGTCGTTAGAAAAAGCTTGTGTTCGTAAGGGAAACTGAATATTATTGCAACCACTTAGGCGTATAGCTCAGTTGGTTAGAGCGCTACGTTGACATCGTAGAGGTCTCCAGTTCGAGTCTGGATATGCCTACCAAGATAAAACAAGGGTTTACAAGCAATTTCAATGACTTGTAAGCCCTTTTTTTATTGTCTGGCGTTTGTGATTTTGATTAAAATGACAACAAAATTGCAGAAATAAACAATAAATTGCACCAAGATTGCACCAAGAAGAGGATGAATGAAGCTACCAAAACCTGTCAAACGCGGTGATGTTCACCGTATTCAAATTTTAATCCAAGGCAAACGACTCTCCTGTACGCGTAATACCGCCAAAGAATGTGAACAATGGGCTATTAAGCAATTATTAGAATCCCAGATTGCACAAAAACAAGAAGAGGAAGGCACTAAACCCAAAGTGACCTTTAAGGAACTGCTTAATCAGTATTACGAAAATATTGGCTTGCTGAATGAATCTAAAAGCTCACGAAACTGGATGAAAGGCCAAGTGAGTAAGTTTGATGAAAAATTTGGCTTTCTTGCATATAAGACAATTTATGAGATCACACCAAAGCAACTCACCAACTGGCGAAATAAGCGATTGATTGAAGTGGGGGCCAATACGGTTTTAAAAGAGATCTCTTTTTATAGTGCTGTTTTTACCTACGCGCAGAAAGAGTTATTTTTACTTGAAGATAATCCGTGGATGCTGATCACTAAACCCAAAAAGCCTAAGCCACGTGCCAGACGTATTCATCCATCTGAAATTGATCTGATGCTTAAGATTTTGGATTATGAAAGAGGCGATGAACCGGTTTTGCCACAGCATTATGTTGCTTGGGGGTTCTTGTTTGCACTGGAGACGGCTTTGCGTAGAGGTGAGCTGCTGTCTTTGCAAATGAAGGATATCTACGAAGGCCATCTTCACTTGACCAAAACAAAAAATGGCGATACCCGTAATGTGCCGTTGTCTGAGGAAGCCAAAGCACTGTTGAGCCTGATTAAGCACAATGGCAAAAAGTTGATCCCGCAGTCTGAAAATGCGTTTCGCTTGATGTGGGAAAAACGTAAAGCTGCGATTGGCTTGAATGGATTGCACTTTCACGATACTCGGCATGAAGCGATTACACGCATGGTGAGGGTGAAGAAACTGCCGGTTGAAGTACTTGCCAAAATCACGGGCCATAAGAAAATTGAAATTTTGGTGAATACTTACTACAACCCAAACGCCGAAGATTTGGTGGAAGCATTTAATCAGGTGGCCTAAAAATAAACCCGCTCAAGGGCGGGTGTTTTTTATAGTTCGCGGTATCGGCCGCGAGTTCTTTTCTTGGTTTTTAGCAGTTCATCGGCCAGATCTGGATCGTACAGATGCTTGCCACTGGTACCTTGATTGATGGCACTTAATTTTTCTCGTACCGTGGTGGCAGATAGCCCATACTTTAGTGCCAGTTCAGACGCGGAAACCAGTTTCTTTTTTCCCAGATTTAATGCTGTAACTTTACCGCCAAACAGCGTCTGGCCCAGAAGGATCTCGGGTGGTCGATCAGCTTCTAGCGTAATCACATACTCGGCCATTTAGATTCCTCCTGAAAAGGCTGGATTATTGAAAATCCAGCAGCGCACGGTGTGCTCACGCATTTCCCGATTTTCCAGTGCATTTTTTACTTCATCGGCTGGATAGCGGTGACTTTTGACGACGCGGCTTTTATCGATAAACTTGTAGCGTCGGCTATTGGTGAGCAGATTCTTCATTTCCTTGATGTCTGGTAGCTGCTGATAGTTTTTGGCAGCAATTTTGTAGACTTCATTCAAATTAATCGCGATCTGGTGCCCATGTGGTTCGTAATGATTAATCGTAAATTCACTGCTACGGCTGGCATTTAAGTACTCATAGACATCCCAGAATTGTTCTACCAATGGATGATCACCATTAAGCTGATCGACACGTTCTCTGGCCATATCTAGCAGCATATCTTTGGCGGTGCAAACTTCTTCTAGGTCAATCACTTCGTGCAAGATATGCATGGCCAATGCATCGATTAACGCCGACACCTGCGCATGGCACAGCGCAATACGGGTATGGGTAATACCGTTGTTGTGAAAGTCTTTTTCGGCTTGTTCAAGCTTTGCAGCATAGCTGGCCAGAAAGCTTTCTTCATGGCGCAGGCAGTGGGTAATGTATGTACAGGCGTCTTGAATGTCCATGCGGTCGAGTTCATCTACAATTTTTTTCGTTTCTAAAGACTGGCCTTTTCTGTCGAAATAGAGGTGCAGTGTACGGGTTAAAATTGCTTCTGACGCCTGTATCTGGGTATTTTGCGAAATCATGATGGCGCCACGGAAGGGCGGTTCATAGGTTTCGTTTCCTGCTGTTTTTAAGCCCTTGGAGCGAATCGCCCGGCCATTGTAGGCATCTTTAAGCTCGTCCCATGAAAACTTGGCTTTACCGACGGCATTGCCGTTTTGATCGTTTCGGTCGCCTTCGATGAGTACCACAGGTAAGTTCGAGATCTGGGCGAAGTTACGGTAGATCGCAACGTTGGTGGATTTGTTTGCATCGAAACCTTCATAGTCTTGTCTGCCTGAGAGCTTCCACATAAATTCGATCAAGCGGGATTTACCTGCACCGGCTTCACCTACAATTTCGATAAATGGAAACGAGCTGTGCATGCTACGGATTTGCTCTGCAAAGTAAGCGCCTGTCCACCATGCCAGGGCAATCAGACCTTTTGCGCCACGTACGCGGTAGAAGTCTTTCCACCATGTTGGCTTAAAGGTTTTCTTGGGGTTAAGCTGGATGTTGGGGCTATTGGCCAGTGTTTTTAACTCGATGCGCCCAACCTTGTAAAAATCATGATCATTGATTTCAATAACTTGGCCTTTATAAACTGCATGCTGATTGAAAATATAAGCCTGATAATCCTTGGTATAGCCAATATAGTCGATGGTTTTGACTTCTCTTAAGCGCTCGGTCTGGTTTTTCATAAAGGTTAAAAGTTGATGGTCGTTTCCTGTCCACCATGCACCGACCTGCACCGAAAGTAGACGAGGGGCAAACTTACCACGTGCCGAAATTTGCTCTGCAGTAAAAGTGGCTTTGGCTTCACTCTCCGGATTTAGAATCTGGAAGTAATACCAGGATTCGTCTGTGATATCGTTTCGCTGAAAATACAATGGATTAAGCTGACGATTGCATATTTCACTTACGGCAGCACACTGCTGTAAAGCAAGCTCGCGCTTTTGATTGTCGAGTAGGAGATCTCGCTCTGGATCTGTCTCAATGCGTTCTAGCTCTTTGGTGTATTTGTCCATATCCAGATTGAACCAGTACAAGCGGAAGTTATGGTTGAACCAGAAGGTTTTTCTTCGGGCATCTTTAAAGTTATAAATGAGTAGGCCAGCTTGCTCCGGTGTTTCGGCAATGTGGAGCTCGCCATAGTGTTTGTACTGGTCGCGGTACTCTGAGTGCAGCAGATCGCGCTGGAAAAGATCGTTCCAGTCTAACTGGCCAGTAGGTAATGCTGCGGTCGAATCCCACTTTTCCTGTAAAGCACGTAAGTGAAATTTCTTAATGGCCTTTTTGCCGGCTTTGTCGTTGTCAAAGGCCCAACGCAGGCGCGGGCGCGACTTTTTAAGCTGAATGCAGCGCTCTGAAATTTGAGCGAGAATCTGGCTTGGAAAGTTTGAGGTAGACATGGTGGCAATACTGGGCTGTTTGCTAAAGCTGAGGGCGATGCAGTTAAAAATCCCCTCTGTCATCCAGATGGACTGTGCATTACACAGTGTGTCGAGGTCTTCAAGTGTCCAGCACAAACCTTCGTATTTGCCTATAAAGTTGGCCTTTTGGCGGCCAAAACGCTCAGGCCGGTCGATAAAGCGCTCCCAATACACACCTTCGGCAATTTTAAAGCGGATGGTGGCGGTGACTTCATTTGGGTATTTGAGATCGTTCCGGAATAGTTCTTGGGTGTATGTGCCTTTGAGCAGCTCCAGATTAAAACCACGTGCGTGAATCAGGTAAGCGTCTGCAGCCGCATTGGGGTGTTCTTTGGTGCGTGGGAAGTCCTTTGACCAGTCTTTGAATAGATCTTCACAGATTTCTTTTACATGCTCTTCGTAGCCACACTTGTTTAGGCGGGCACATTTGACCACACGCGGATTGATGGCGTGAGTATAGAGTTCTTTTTTGCCGCAGTTCGGGCATATCCCCTGACGATACCAGTCACCCACGCGCTTAAAGCTAAAGAGCTGGTTGAGTTTTTCGTCTATGCGAACTTTGATGTTTGACATTAAGATCCACTTTTAAATTTATATAACTGTATGAGTTTGTGTATTTTTTTACACTTTTGTAGCAGCTAGATGTTTGCCGAACTTAGTGCGTTTACAATTCGGCAGGGTCGGAAGGCTCTTGCATTTCAGGATGGTGCTGAAGAATAAAATCACGGATATAAACGGCAGGTTGGGTTTCGTTTTCATAAGCGATTTTTTTAAGCATTTTGAGTTGGTGCTTGGTCCAGCGCACGGCTGTTAGCTCGGTGTGCTTTGGTTTTGTTTGCTCATTTGTTGTAGTCATGCGAAAATCACCATTAATGGTACTTAGTAACTTGGTAACTGCTAATTTAGTACCTTTTATAGTGATTTACAAGTGCTTTTATAGAGAAAAGTATGAAAAATGATGATTTAAATAATCGTGGTACTCGTTTACGCGATGAAAGAAAGCGCTTGGGGATTAATACTCAGGAAGAACTTGCTGAAATTTTGCAGGTAAAAAAGAACTCGATTGTGCGCTATGAAAAGCATAATGCACCGCTTGATATGGATCAGCTCGATTTGCTCGAAGATCATGGCTTTAATGTCGCGTACATCTTATGGGGTTCTTCGGATGTGAAGAACAGTGAACTTTCGGAAGAAGAACTAAAGCTAATTGAGCTATACCGCCAGACGCGTGAAGAGATGCGTAGCGGATTGGTTTCATTAGTAGAAACGTATGCGAATCAGTTTAAATAAATAGTATTTAGAAATGAAAATAACAAACTTTCAAATAAAATTAGCTTGGAGTGTAGGGCTTGGGGCAATTGTATCTTTATGGATTGCTTTTCCTTTAATTTTCAAACTTTTGATTGGTGCTTATGATTTACCGAAAGACTTTAATGAATTTGGCGCTTTTGGTGACATATATGGTAGCCTCAATACGTTAATTTCATCTATTGCTTTATGCGCAGTTGCTTTTTCAACTTGGTTACAAGTTACCTCTTTAAAAGAAACACGCCAAGCTAATGAACGACAATTGATGCTAGCTCAAGAACTTCATGAGGCACAAATAAAAGAATCAAGATATGCTGTTTTTATAAATATGTTCAACAGCTTGATGGTTTTAAAGCAGACGAAGTTAGAGAGTTTAAAGATAAAAAATTCTGAACAAGAATTTAAAGGTTTTGAGATATTTAATTTTTTAGCTGATTCATTTTCTAATTCCTTCGACAATGAATTTAAAGATATCTCTACCGTTTCTGAAAATGATGTTAAAAATCAATTTTTTAGAGTATTAAAAAAATTAAATGGTAACGAAAAGTTTTATGATTTAGGCTCTTTTTTTCTTAATTATGAAAACTTATTAAATTTAATCAATGAATCGAATTTAGATAGTCATGAAAAGGAATATTTCAAAACTACAGTTCGAAATTCAATGAGTGGAGCTGAACAGTTAACACTTTTTTGGATGGGAGCTTATAGTGCTAAATTTAAGAGTTTTCTAAATAATAGCCAACTTTTCTCACAATTTTATAGTGATAAGATGATGCCCTTTGCGATTAAATTTCATGACAGGTCTAGCTTTTCACATCCAACCATTTTAAAAAATTGGGATAAATTTTAAATAAAACCAAACCCCAACCTAAGTTGGGGTAACTTTAAGCCCAGTTGGCGTATTTTATTGAATCGCTCTTTGAATATCGATGACTTGCTTGTGTAAGCTTATAAACATGGCAGAGACTTCCTCTGCTTCCAACGCAATGTCTTGCTGCATTTTGGTTAAAAGTGATAGCGTCAATTGTAAATTTTCTATGGGTTTTTCAATTTCTATCAGTTTTTGTTCCGCGGTCATTGATCTTGTGTCGCGAATATCGATAAGACTATACATATTTCTCCTTCCTTTTAAGAAGTCGCTATTTTGCTGATTATCTGTTTAAAAATATAGTGGGGTGCGACGGGTTAGGTCGCACTGGTTCAGCTTATTAAGGGCGTGTGAACCATCTTAAACAGCCAGCAACGTACTGTTTTATCGGTCATACTGCTATTGATGGCATGGTTATGCTGCATATACAGCGGGTAGGGGCTGCGGCTCTGCATAAGGATAGCCGAGAGCTGTGCTTTTGGCGGTAAGCCTTCGATACTTTGGTACACCTGCGTGATGTTGAGTGCCAGGATCTGTTCGCTCCGGCTGTGATTGAGCCGTTCGATACCGTAGTGCTGTACGCTTTGCCAGAAGTCGCTTAGGGTTTTGTTTTGGGTGATGTTTTTGGTATCGAGCGATAAACATGCCACGGGGATGACTTCCCGACACAGTTTGGCGCGGTCGTGCCAGATCACTTCGGCATCTTGCATGAGGCCGTTGGTGTCGTAATGGATCTTACTCACGGTATAGATTGGCCCGCCAGCTTTAAGCTGCACGGTTGCGCCGACATAGATGTGTGAATGGTTGCCTTGTGCGTTGTAGAGCATGGCTGCCATTTGATTAAAGGTGTTGATGTAGGCTTCTTTAATGCGTGCGGCTGTGGCACCCGTAAAGCCCATAACCAAGAAGATAAAGCCGTCTTTGGTCATTTCATACATTGGACGAGGTTTACGCTGTTCATCCAAATATTCAGCGAGCGCAAAATTGCGCTGGCTAAAATCAGTTGAACAATCTAAACCTTCAAGTTTGCGTAAAACATCTTTATGTTGTTTACCAAAAATTTCGGCCACTTTTAAACTGGTGGTTTTGACTTGTTCATTTTGGATAAATACTGCATCGTCGATTTGGATGAGTGCATTCATGGCTGTACTCCCCAAAATAAGGTTGAGAAAGTAAAGCCTGCGATACTGATAAAAATAGCTGTATCGGTGAGATTTTTTAGGAGTCTTTGACGTTTGATTTTGCGCTGGCGTTTTTGGTAAGCCGCCAAGTCGTAAATAGGGGAATGCTCTTTTAGATTATTTTTGGCGCACGAATGCGTAGAAGCGAATGTTTTCATTTGCTGATCCTCGTTCAAGTTTTAAACCTGACGCCATCACTTCTCACGGTAATGGTGACAGACTGAACAGGGGTGAGAATACCGCGAACGAAGAAGCGGCCAGCCGGAGCTGCCCTGTCCAGCCTGCCAAAAAGCAGCAAAGCTGAATTTTACGCAAAAAAATAGCCCATAGACGGACTGTTTGCGTCTTCGTTCGAAAATATTTCAGGTTCTCACGCCTGACCAGAGATTTTGCTCTGGTAATGAAAGAGTATCTTAGTTACTATTATTGCGTCAATACTTTAGTTTAATAATAATTTTGGTGGGGTTTGGGGTGAGTGAGGAATTTGAATTTAAAAGAACAGAATTAATTCAAAATTTTTTAGAAAATAAAATAAGCGTTAACAACCATTTAAAAGACTATGATCAGAATTTATTTGATGAAAAATCTCTAAAGAAACTAACAGATATTAATAAGTATTTTGATGAGATTTTAGATTTTATGAAAAGCTCTGAACCTTTTGATTTTTCATTTATGAGTTTTTCTACAAAAACAATTTTTGATAATAGAGATGCCATAACATACGATAATAAAAAGAATCCGATTAACTTTTTGACTATTATCTCATATAACTTATTGGTTTTAGGTAGATTAAAAGAGAATGAAATTGATAGATTAGAATTATTGAAATATAACAAAAAAATTAATAATGAATTGGCGTCTTTGGAAAAAAAGAAAAATGACTTGGAAAAAACTCTGAATGAAATATATATAATTAAGGATGATCTAAAAAATAAAAAAGTTAATGATATCTTTGAGGATGATTCAAAAAGATTTAAGAAAATTGCAAGAATATATGAGTTTTTATTTTATTTAGTGGTTTTGATTGCTGGATTATATTTCTTAGGTTTGACTTTTTATATTGTTGGTTTTGATTATAGCTATTTATCCATTGGCTTTCCTGAAAAAATTCATGGTAATATTTCAGCGGAATTTTATATTCAAAAAATTTCTTTTCTCGTGCTTTCTACCACATTAGCTGCATTTCTTCTAAAACGTTCATTCATGAATCGACGTTTGGCGGATGAAGCCTACCGTACAGCTAAAGAATTGGATGCCTTACCGCGTTATATGGAAGGCATGCCAAATGAAATGAAAGAAAAGATCCGCTTCGATCTTGCTTATAAGTACTTTGGCAATGGTATACATCATGATAGCTATACCAGTGGCGAAAACCTAATGCATGAGAACATTAAGGCAAATACGGAGTTTATGAAGATTGTGAAAGGTGTGCCAAGTACTACAGATGAAAGTAAGACCGATAAAGATAAAAATGAGTAAATTTTGAGTAGAAGTTTTTTAGTATCTTAGATACTATTATGTAAAACATAAATAATAATTTGGGGAAATTTTTATGTTAAAAAAAATGTTTGTCGTAACTATCATGTCTATTTGTTTTGTTTCTTATGCGGAAGCGCGTGGTAATCAACCCTGCTCTAAAAGTAAAGGTGGTATAAAAGCTTGTACTGCTGAGGGTAAGTTCCTTTGTAATGATGGATCTGTAAGTGCATCTAAAAGAAAATGCGCTAAAGTTTGATTTTAATATAATTTAAATTATTGTATTTGAAATATAAAGTTTTAGTTCGATAAAGTATTATTGAAAGGTTAATTATGAAAAAATTTTTAAAATGGGTCATCATCATATTTATTATTCTGATTGTGATTGGTGTCATCTTTGGAAAGGATGAAGCAAGTAAATCTGATAATTCGCCTACTAAAAATAATGATCAAACTGCTTCAGTTGAGCCAGCTATTGAAGTCACCGCTGACCAATTATTGAATGCGTATAAAAACAATGAAGTTGCTGCTAATCAGCAATTTAAAGGAAAAAAATTATTAGTTTCTGCAACCATCGATTCAATTCAGGCTGGTCTAGGTGATGAGCCATATTTATCATTGAGAGCAGGTGGTGAAATGGAATTTAATCGTCCACAAGCCCATTTAGCCGATTCAGAGCAGTCCAAAGCAGCAACTTTAAATAAAGGTCAGAAAGTGAAATTACTATGTGTTGGCAATAGTGAGATTGCTGGAAGTCCTATGCTAGCGGATTGTGTTATTCAATAAGAAAAAAATAAAGCCTCTATTTTGGGGGCTTTATTTTATAAAAATTTTATTTAAATCTTAAAGATATTGTTATTCGATTCAAGAGTAATAATTTGTTAAACAATAAGCAATTAAAGAACACATTTGTCTCAATAGTATTTTTATTGAAGTTTTAGGGGAATATTTATGCTGGTGAAATTTATAGCGATAAAGAATATTAAACAATGGCAAAATAAAGAGGCCACAAAACCTGATTTTAAAATGCTAAATTTAATTTTCGGATCAAATGGTTCTGGTAAATCTACATTAAGTAATATTTTCGAATGTATGGTTGATCATGATTGGGAAAGGTTGAATAGGATGATTCCATATGAAAGTCCTGATCAGCAACCTTACATTCATATTATGGCCAAACATGATACTAAAGATATACATATAAAAAACTCAGAGAAAAATGACAAGATTAAATTTCATATTTTTAATCAATCATTTATTGATAGAAATATTTATACAGCTAAAGGGGTTGAAAGCTCTCATTTAACTGAATATTATAATTTTATATTCGGTGAGTATTCAGTTAGTGAACAAAAACAGATCGATGAACTGAAAGAAAAAAATGAGAAAAAAAATGAAGAAATAAAAACTGAAACAGCCTTAATAGAAAAAGAGATTGGTCTATCTTGGGCTTTAATAAAAAAGGAGAAGAAAAGAGATATAGAAGCTGAGAAAAATATTTTAGTTCTTAAAAAAAGAAAAGAGGATTTCTTAGCCATAAGCCATTTTAAGCAAAGATCAAAACTAGTTAATATTAATTTGACAATACCTTTACTTCATTTGGATGCATTTAATATAAAAGCAATTAATTCAAATATAGAAGATAAAAAATATGTTGAAAATCATTTTTTGATAAACTGTACTAAACATGATTCTAAGTGGATAGAAGATGGTTTGAAATTAATAAATGAAAAAAAAGTTTGCCCTTTTTGTGAACAAGATTTAAGTAAATCAAACTTGTTTTATAAATATAGAAATTATTTTGATAAAGAATATGAAACAATAAAAGCTAGTTTTAAAGAACATGCTCAAGTATTAATTAATCAGATTAATGAATTGAAGAGAAATTTAATTATTTGTACTGATAATATTGAAAAAAATAAAAAATTATCTATTCAATGGTCAGATAAGATAAGCTCGTCATATGATATAAAAGCTTATGATGTAAATGAGTTAATTGTAAAAATTGATAATCTTGAGGTTTTCGTAAAATCTGAATTAAAAGCAAAGTGGGCTAATTTTTTTCATAATGCTGACTTAACATCTATAGAACTAAAATATTTAGATATAAAAGAAAATCTTAAATTTATTAATAATGATATTGTGACAGCATTTAATAATGATATTGATAGTTTCCTAAAAACACTTGAGAATGTAAATGTATCTGAAATTGATCAAGAAATAAAAAAACTAGAATCTCATATTAAAATTTTTGATCCTAAATGTAGTGAAAGAATAGCGAATTTAAAATCAAGTGAAATAGAAAAGAAAGAAAATGAAGAAAAAATTAAAATTTTAAGAGCCGATATTGATCGAAATCAAATTGAATATATTGAGAAACATAAAGACTCTATTAATAGAATTTTATCTAATTTCTGTACAAATATACAGATTTCTCAGCTATCTAAAAATAACTCAGGTAAAGGAGGAAGTACTAGGATTCAGTATGTTTTGAAATTTATTGGAAAAGAGATGAATGCCATTAAAGATTCTGAAAATATTGTTAATCGAGTACTTAGTAACGGAGACAAAGCGACACTTGCTTTAGCCTTCTTCTTAAGCAAATTTAAAGAAAAGAATAAGGGTGGAGAAGTCATAATTTTGGATGATCCTATGTCATCTCTAGATTTGCATAGAAAAGAACAAACAATTGAACAAATTAGATTGTTGGTTGATCAACATTTTCAAGTATTTGTTTTAAGCCATGATGTCAGCTTTTTGTCAGAAGTATTTAATTACTCTAATCTAAATAATTATTCTCAATGTTTTGAAATACAATCAAATTTGAATAATTATGATCCATTTTTGGATGTAACTAAAAGCTATAGAACTTCTAAAATAGTACCTTTAGATGACTATAAAAAATATGTAATGCATTCATATTTCAGAGAATATCAAGATATCTATAATTACGCCTGTAATCCAGCTGAAGAGCATAAAGATGCAGTTGCAAGACGTATAAGACCGTTACTGGAATCATATATGAGATTCAAGTATCCGGTTCATTTCAACGAAGATGGTATTTGGCTTGGTAGTATGATTGATAAACTTAGAAGAACAACTGATACCGATAGTCCTTTATTTCTGGATGCTGATAAGTTGAAGCAACTAGAATTTATAAATGATTTTTCTAAAGGGTATCATCATGCAGTAGAAGCTGATACGAAATTACAATCTCTAAATTATCAAGTTCTTGGGCATTATGCACAAAAGACAATCCAATTTGTAACTGGGATATAAATGAATTAAAGCATAGATATATCTCAATATTAGATGATTATTTTTTCATATAAGCCATTAAAAAACAAAATTATTGTAGATGTTTAATAGGGTTTGGATATGTCAAAAACTGTAAAATTTAGCATTATTGGAATCATACTATTAGTAGTGGGTTATTTATTCGCATCTCCTTATATTGCAATCCATCAAATTAAAGAAGCAGTACAAAAAGGTGATTCGGAAAAATTAGCAAATTATATTGATTTTCCAAGTGTTCGCCAAAGTTTCAAAGATCAACTAAATGCCCACATGGTTAAGGAAATGGCAAATCAGAAGAATAACAATGATGAATTTGCAGCTTTAGGCGCCATGCTTGCCTCTGTTATGGTTGAAAAAATGGTAGATGCTATAGTCACACCTCAAGGTATTACCTTGATGTTACAAGGTAAAGACCTTAAACAGTCTGGGTTAATTCAAGATACACCTGCACCACAACAAGAAGTATCTAGCACTAATGAAAATATTGATTATTCACTCTCGTATCAATCATTTAATCGTGTGAATATGATTTTGGAAAATAAAGATAGACCAGAAAAAGGCAAAGCAACTGTAAAAATGGAAAGAGATGGTTTAAGTTGGAAAATCAAAGCTTTTGAAGTTCCAATGGATAAAAATTAAAGCTGCTTATGCAGCTTTTTTTAACCCACCATATAAATAAAACCGGCTGCACTGGTAATTAAACCAGTCAGCATGCCAATAATAAAAGGGTAGAGCCACATTAACTTTTCTCCTTGTAAATTTTGATTTCTGGCGTATGCGTTTCAAGTAGTTTCTTCATCCGAATAAAGTGGTAGTCCAGTACCAACCATAAAATGAGTAAGGCCAAAACCAGTAAGATAAGAAGGATAACCAAGCATGGAATCATCGGAAGTTCCTCTTTTTATTTTCATGATGCGTCTGGCACGCAATACATAAGGTGACAGCTCCATACTTTTGGCGCTCTGGCGGGATCTCGTTCCCGCACGCTTCACACTCGGCTAGCGAAGGTTTGGAGTAGTCTTTCGGTACAATTTGTACTTGTTCAATCTGGCGCATCTGCGCAATGTCGATGAGGTCTGTCATTATCGATTTCTCAACTGTCGTGAATCATGCGCAGTCGCAGTTTTTGGAATTGCACATAGTGAAACTGGGATATTGATTGCAGGGTTTGGTATTGCAGAGGGGGAGATAGTTGCTGCCCATTCCAGATGCGCTTTACCTGTCCAGCCACACTCCAGATTCTGGCACTGGCCATAGAGTGTTTTAAGTAAAGGGTTTTCGACTTGGGAATGTCTGATAATCACTTTTGAACCGCAATGAGGGCAAGCATTCTGATTTCTTGTATTGGCCATAAGGAACCTTTTCGGTTTATATTTTCTTATTGTACAGAAAAAGTATTATTTATAGTGATTTTATATTGATATTTGTACGAATTATCGTTATTTTATAAAGACGACGTAAAAACCCCTTTATAGCTGCTGAATCCCCATTCAGCAGTTTTTTTATGCTTTAACTTTCTTGGCTTGCTTTTGAGCAGTTAAAATACGCGCATATTCGCGCTTGATGGCCGTGACTGCACTGGCGCGCGATTTATAAGTTTTAACCATCACTTTCGGATTACTTTGGTCTCCAATCATGACCACATCGGTTTTAGGCTTTACACCTAAAGTTTTTGTCACTTCCGATGTTGCAATCACTTGAGATTTACTTTTTGCCGTTGATTTTTGCCTTTTGGCTTTTTGTGCCGGTGTTTCGTACCAGGCTTTTACTCCGGTGTAGTCCGCATAAGATTTGGCTTCACGGCTTTGTTTTTCTTCATTATCCAGCTTAGTATTGTCATCAAATAGGGTCGAGACATCATCGGCATTTGGAAGCTGCAGCTCAAGTTCAATACGGGTGGTATAGCCAGACGATTCATTTATGTCATGCGTGATGGTTTTACCGAGCCAGATAATTTCATCAATCTGAGTTTTAAGCCCTGTAAATGTAAATTGCTGCTCCGGAATTAAATCTGCACGTCCTTTAGCCAGCGTAAACGTAAGCGACTCTTCGTTTCGTTTACAGCGCTTTAACTCTGCCAGTGCTGCCAGCTCAGCGGTTTTTTTGTCACGATGAATAAAGCGGATCTCTTTCGGGTTATCGGTATGGGTACCCACAATTACATAAAGCTTTTCGCCTTTTTGGGGCGGATAATAAAATGCTTTCACACACTCAATTTTGTCATTGCTCTGGCCATAGGAATAACTGTGCTGATCGCCCTCACTCCGGATCAATTCGACTGCAGGTAAATCCAGCCCAGATGCAGTCTGGCTTTCTCCGATCGGAAGTAGCAGCAAGGTACCATTTTTCACTGTAGCAATAGCATCATTTTCATCGGCAAGACGTGTCATGATATTGGCATCGGAATCATTCTGATCGATATGGCTAACTGTACGATTGGCCAGAGAGGCATGCACCACCAATTTAAGTTTGTAGTCAAAGGCAATGCTTTGGAAGATCTCCTGTAATGTCACTTGATGAAAAGAACGCTCACGCTTTTGCCGAAATGACTCTGCCAGATCTGTACTTTCAGCAGAGATGTGTAAGGTATCTGGCGAACCCGAGTGTGAGCCACCTGTTACCAGATACGAGCCTTTGTAAATCAGGCCTGTGTCGCTCCATCCGAGCCAGACTTTCATTTCTGCACCTACAGAGGGAATTTCGAGTGCTTGATCTGAATCATCCAACGTGATGTCTACGCTATCGGCCACCATGCCACGATTGTCCTGAAGTGTCATACTTATTAGGCGTGATGCCAGATGTGACGAGATGTCCACGTCATTGACGGTAACGCGATAAATTGCGTTAGGGTAATTATTTAGACTGTTGTATTTGGCCTGTACCTGACTTAATACGCTCATAGGTATAGGCCTCCCAGACTTAATAGCATCTGGCCAGCAGAACCAATCAGTTTTTTAGTGGTGTCTTCTGTAATGGTGAGCGATACATCAAATGTGATTTTTCGGGTACCACCGTTATGGAAAAAGTTTGATCGGGTTTCATTGACCTGCTTAATCACTACCATGCCATAGATTTTGCCAGTACCTTCAATCATGATGTATTGCTTGCCGGTGTCTCCCATAGTCCGAAGTAAATCGAGTGAATTTTGATAACCGGTAATCTCCGGATAGATCTCTCCGGAGAGCGTAATGGTTTCTTCTTCCTTTCCGGTAAACTGGTAGGCCGGTGTGTTGCCAAAGCGGTTGTTCCCTGCGTGTCGCCAGGATGTCGAGCGCTGTAGCTCTTGATATGAAGCTGTTGAAAGCTGAAATACGAATAAACCGAGTGCCATCATCATGTGTGTATTACTCCCGATCTGTCAGCATGCGGCGTAAATCGGCATTACGCTGGCGGTCACGCTCAGCCAGAGCTTGACGTACTTCATTGGCTGCATTGCGAATAGGTCCACCACCACCAGCATTGATGTGAATGGTGATGTTGTCACTATTGGTCACGGTGATACTGCGCGGGCTATTAATTGCAGCCACACGTTTAAATTTTGGCGCTGTTTCGTTTCGGTCATCAAAACGACCTGTAGTTGAAACGGGTGTTTCAGTGATACCAATGCTATCGGTAAATCTACGTTTGAGTGTCGGTGTAGAAGGCATTGCCGGTGATGCATCAAATACACCGAGTGTGCGGTTGAACTGTGTTTGTAGTGCTGGTGTGCGCTGGTTTAGTCCTACACCTATACCATCGACGATATGCCCACCCATACCCGCCATGACACGTGATGGAGAGTGAATATCCATGCGCTTGCGCATAAAGTCTGGCATGTAACTGGTGACCTTCTCCCAAACGCCTTTGAGTCCATCAAACTTAGATTTGATACCATCGATCAACCCTTGGATGATCATTGATCCGAAGCCAGTAAACTGCTTAGGCAGATCGACACCGAACCAGGATAAAACTTTGGCGAAAACAGAGTAAAACAGACCTAAAGGGGACCAGTTTAAAATGAGTGCCGTAACGCCTCTAATTCCCCCATTAAAAGCCGTTTTAATGGTTGACCAGATGCCTATAAAAAAGCCTGAAATTGGCTCCCAATTGCGATAAATCAGATAGGCTGCACTGGCGACTGCAGCCACAATGCCCAATATGATCAGCCCAACAGGTGAGAAAATTGCGCCTACTGCACTAAAGCCTAAGCCGAGCGTACCAAGTGTCACTTTTAAAATGGCAATTGGCCCAAGTAGTGCTGTAATGCCTAACGCCAGTGCAGACAGCCCACCTACAAGTAAAATTCCGCCGACCGCAATTTTCGTCAGCGTAGCGGCTAAAGCAGGGTTTTCTTTCGCCCAGGCAATCACTTGATTGGTCAATCCTCTGGCTTTATCAATCACCATATTGAGAGGGGGAAGTAATACAGTTCCTATATCAATCCCTAGAGCAGACACGCTATTTTTGAGCAATTGAATATTGTTTGCTGAGGTTGCAGCACGTGCAGCGTATTCCTGTTCCATGGATCCTGCGTACTTCGATTTGTCTGCAACCAATCCTAAGTTCTTTTCAAGTGCCTCCATATTGGTGAGTAGTGGTGCAATCGCACTGAGTGATTCTTTACCGAAAAGATCTGCCAAGACTGCAGCCTGTTTGTATTTATCCAGCTTGGCTATCTGTTTTAAAACCATGAGTGTTGTGCCATTGGCATCCTTCTGCATGTCTTTGGCGACTTTGGCATAATCGATGCCAAGTTCCTTATATGCAGCTTTTTGCCCTTTGGTGGCCGATTCACCTGCAACCAGTGCCAGCATGGTATTTTTAATACCAGTGGCTGCAATTTCCTCAGATATGCCCATACCGCGTAAAGTGGCACCGAGTGCTGCAATGCTGGACGCTGCAAACCCGCCAACCTCACCTAATGGGCCAATGCGTTGTACAATTTCCATAATGCCTTTGGCAGCAGCGGGCGTGTTATTGCCAAGGTAGTTAATTTGATCTGCCAGTGTAGTGACTTGATCTTGCGACATACGAAAGGCTGTGCGTAGCTCTGCCATTGATTGTCCAGATTGTTCTGCCGATATATCAAAAGCCACGCCCATCTTCACTGCAGTTTCTGCAAAAGTGGTCAGTTCTTTACTGGCAATACCCGACTGAGCACCTGCAGCCACAATTGCTGCAATATCTTTGGCAGCCATCGGGAGTCGGGTGGACATATCCAGAATTTCAGTATTAATGGATTTAAACTCTGCTTCGGTACCATTAAATACTTTTTTTACATCTGCTAATGAAGATTCATAGTCGATGGCCAGCTTAACAGGTACGACCATAGCTGCCGTGGCAGCACCGGCAACCACCAAACCTTTTTTCGCAAAATCAGCGCCTTTTTGAAGTGCGCTCTGAATCTTTGTAAAGCGCTTTTGGGATTCGTTATTTTTATCTAATTCAACACGACGCTTGTTGAGCTCCATGGTGGTTTGATGGATCTTGTTTTTGAGATCGCTTTCTTCCTGGGTCAAGCGATCGACACCTTTGGCCACCTTATCAATATTAAAACCTGCTTTACTCAATGCTTGAGTATGTGCGTTGAGTTCGTTTCGCTGACTTGCTTCTGTTGATTTTAGCCGACGAATGCCTTGCTCAAGTGAACTCATCTTTTTGATTTGAGTATCGGTAAGAGTGTTGCCAGATTTCTCGATCTTTTGAAGTTCTTTGAGTTCTTGGCGATAGCCCTTTAAGGTTTGCTGTGTTTTTTCCAGTGCTGTTTGGGTTTGCTTGAACCGGTCAACTGAACGTTGTTGATCCTGTAATGCTTTGAGCTCTGCACTGGTTTGTTTAAATGCTTTACTCAGATCTTGTGAGCCACCAATGATGACTTTCATCGGGCCTGTAATTTTATCTTTTGCATCAAAAAGAACCTGAAGATTTAAAGTCGCCATTGGTGTTATTACTCTTCTGTTTTGTTGCGTTCTAAAGCTTTCTGGTGCCACATAAAAAGTTCAGACAAGGTCATGTCTATAAAGTCACGTGGCGACCAGTGAAAAATCAGCGCAATGTTGGCCATAGCATCTGTTACGTGACTTAAGACTGGATATTGATCGCTACACGTTGCGATTTCGGCATCAAAAAATAAATGATGTATCCTGCAATCTGGCCTAAATCGACAGAGTCCATTAATGTCATGGCTTCACGTGGGATCTGGGGAAACGTACATTTAGGAATGACCTGGCATAAGGCATTAACATCTGAGCGGTAAATGTCTTGCAGTGAAACGCCTGATAGAGCCATCACACCGGGTTTAGTAATGGTAATTTTTTCAATAGTTTGCCCGCCGACTGTAACTGGTGTTTCAAGTGTATATTCGGCTTGATTCGGGTTCTGGATGGTTGCCAGATTCTCGGCTTGTTGTTCAGTTGTCATGAGTTACATCCTAAAATGAAATAAAAAAACCTACTGCACACATGCTGCACAGTAGGGAAGGAAACTTATAAACCGCATGCTTTGCGCTGACCTTCCAGACGATCGACACCGTTGACGATCTCTTTCATGGCCAGTACATCAATTTCGATCTCGACCTTTCCATCGACTGTCAATTTGTAGTAGGTCCATTTGGTCTTGATGGTTTGTTCAGTGTCATCACCTGGCTTTTGAGTACCCATGTCAATTTCTTCGTGACGTCCACGAAGTACGGCCTCGACTGCAGTAATGGCACCGGTATCATCTTGCTGATAGGCTCCAGCAAAACGCAAAAGTACACCTGAAGCAGAGGTAATACCGTACTGACGAATAGAGGTGAGGTTTAGTCCACCGACTTTCCATTCAAAATCGATGGAATCGTCTGACATACCTTGATCGATGGCCACGGGGCCATTCATACCGCCACCACGGAAATTTTCCATGTTCCGGCCAAGCTTGGGTAAGGTACATTCTGCAACCTCTCCAACGAGCGATTCGGCATCATTGAAGAGGTTCATATTTTTAAGTTTTCTTGGTAAAGCCATAATGTTTTACTCGTAATGAAAGAGGAGTACAGCCTTAAGCTGTAATCCGTGCACCGAAATCGGCAAGGTAGTCGTCGGTCAGATTTTGGTAAAAACCAAGATCCTCTAAAGGCGGTACAGGGCCGTAGTCATACGACAAGCGGAATTTACCTGCAGAGAGGTTTTCAACCGGATTTTTTGTTTCGTCGTACCAAGCTTGGCCACCCATGAGATAACCCTGTTTTGATAGGTCGCTTAGTTTTGCATTGACGCCTTCGAGCAAGTCGCTGGCCAGAGATGGATGAAGCGGTTTATCGACCGCCCACATATGTGCTTCTGCAACGGTATCAGCCAGAATCTGTGCTGTGCGGGTCGAGACTTCAAAAGGATAATCGCCCGTTGAATCACAAGTGCGTGAACCCCAGAATCGGAAACCATCTTCACGGATGAGCGTGGTAATCTCATTGGAGTTGAGATAGTCGGCATCTGTGCCGGTTTGTTGCAGATCCCACCATACGTCACGATCGATACCGACTACGCCATTGACGGCTACGTTTGAAATGACCTTGTGCCAGCCAATTAAGCTATCGATTTTCGCGCGTAGACCGAGCGCGTAGCCGACTGGTGAAATGGCTTCATTCTGCGATGTGTCAGTGTTGTAATGAATGAACTGTGGCCAGATAAGCATGAGCTCACGCGCTGCAAATGATTCACGATAAGCCACAACTTCTTCTTTTGAGTCACAGCCATAGGCATAGGCATAAGCAAAACCGCGAAGCTTTTGTGCAATACTGATCAGCTCAGTCGTCACGGCCTGAGTATCGAGCCCTGGTGCGCCCAATACGCGGGGTGATGCACCAAACTTGGCCTTTGCAGTGAGTAGAGCTTTTAAACCAGTCAGTTTGCCTGCTGCGGTTGTGGACCCTACAACAAGTGAGGTTTGTTCAGCTTCTGTGGTGGCAGTGGGTACACGTACTACAATGACCGTGGTATTGGCCTGATCCACAATTGCTTGAAGTGCTTTTTTCAAGGTGCCAAGCTTGCCGGCTTTTCCAATCACACTTTGAATGTTGGTTACCAGAACAGCAGTATCTTCAGGAAAGGTAGTCTCATCTGCATCCGATGCAGTAGCGACTAAACCAATGATATTGGTCGTAATGGTGCGAATAGCGCGTCGGATCCCGTCTGTGAGCTCCGAGACTCGTACACCGTGGTGATATTCATCTAATGCCATGGGGCAAAACCTTTATTGATGTTTTGTTTCACCAAAAGGCTTGCATAAAAAAACCCACGATTTAAGTGTGGGGTTTTGTAAGAGGGGATGTTACAAATTGATGTTTCACTGTCATGCTTTGATGTTTGTATATGAGTTGTACAAAAGTGAATTTAATTATGCAGTGAATTTTTTAAAGCAGATTCAGCTTCTAATAATAAATCTGAATCGTTTATATATATAAAGTCGAGCATGCGTGTCGATGGTGTTAATGCATCATTAGTTGAAATAGAATAATTGATTGTTGCAAGTTTTTTTTGCTTATCAAGTATTGTTACCTCAACAACTGTATAGATAATTTCAATTTTTTCAGATGTTTTCTCCCCTAAGATTCCATAATCTTTGATAAATTTTTGAGTTGTTACTTGCTCTGTTCGTGAAAATGACATGATTTTTACCTATTTTAAGTTAAAGTATTTCAAAAGTTGGAGTAGATGAACCTAAATATTTCCATACCACTGTTCCATCTACTTCTGTTTGTTTAAATGCAGTTCCTACAGGTTGACTATTTCCACTAACTCCTGCCTGTACACAAACATATGCATTACCATTTGCATTAATCAGTGAATCTAATGAATAACTTGTTGATTGCGTCCAGTTATTGCTGACAAAGAATCCAGTCTTAGTACAATACCATCCCAACTTTCTATTTGTTGGATGTCGAACGATTTCACCCGCTTGGTAAAATCCACACGTTGGTATTGCATCACTTACCGTAAAGGAATTGGCATCTTTGAATTTCAAAATTGAATTTGGCTGAATATTCGCTGATTGAATAATCTGTCTATCCCAAACGTATATCTCTTTTTCTTCAATATTCTTAAAATCATTAGATTTAACTTCTAATCCAATTCCTGAACTTGGCATTGCAGTAGAATTTCCATCAATGATTCTTGTACCAGTATTTTTAAAAATATTATTAGCTATCAGAACACCAAAATTTCCAACTGCCATAGGATACTGTTTGGCATTGCCACTTGGGAAATAGACTGTCTGCAAAGTCGTATCAATCTCATTATTAGAAATATTTACATTGTAAATCTTGTATGACTTTTCAGTGTCTCCACCCCAAATTTTCAAAGTTTGTCCGTTATTAATTTTATTATTGTTTATTAATACATCAGAAATATCATTTAAATCCATCATTGCATAAACAAATGCATGATATGAACCTTTATAATAATTACCATTACCTGCGTTAAAATCATTACCGCTTATCATTATAGATTTTGCGCCCATTAGATAAATACTAGCAGCATATGCAGAATTACCTCCTACCCACGTCCCATCGATATAGAATTTGCAAGATTTTATTGAAATTGTATAGCAAGTTGATTCACCAGCTGTAAACGATGAAACAAGAATATCGCCACGTTGGATTACGCTATTATCTGCAGGTTGTCGAAATACCACACCGATAATTTCAATATTGTTTGAATTTGATTCAATCGCAATTCCGCCATATCTGCAATTTGAGACGTAGCCACCATTTACTTTACAAAACTTTGCTCCACCAGTGTTAAATGCAATGCCCGCATCATTGCAGTTTATACATGTTGGATTGATCACTTCGTTATAAGCAGATTGTGTAAAAAACATCGAACCAGTGAATTCAACGACACAATCGACAATCTTTGTATGTAAACATTTATCTATTCCACCAAAACTAAAAACAGGGCTGCTGCCATGTGAGCGAGTACCGTAGCATCGCGTAACATTTGTATAATGAGCATGTTCAAGAACACCGATGAATGATTTACATTGCGTTTTTCCATTCATGCCTTTGAGTGCATCAATACCTGAAAAATAGCCAGCAGCGATGTCACCGTTGCAGTCTGCCCATAAATTATCAAAAATACAGTGATTATTATTTAATCCAATAATGGTCCAATCACTATTTTTCCAGTTATCAAGCACATAAAATTTCCCGTTTGAAATTTTGGTAAAGTCTTTACGCGTAAATATTGAACTTGAGACACCAAAACTCCCTCCACAAAGATCAAAGTTTAAGAACTCGGTATCAATCATCCGTTGTAATGCTTCAGTTGAATCGATACTTTTATTGTTAATTGCTCCAGCCATTTCTGGCGTTACTTTCGAATCAGTGAGCTGACGTTCCCAACCGTTAAAGACTAGGACTCCATCATTTTTGTCTGATTTTTCAGCATTATATTTAAAATTACCACCGCCTTTATTCATTCCATTGTAATAACTTTTCACAAATAGGGTTTGTTGATCAAAAGGATCAGAAATAGCCAATAATTCATCAATACTATTTACTGTACTGATAGCCTTATTAAATTGATTATTCACAAACTGAATCGTTGCTAACACAACATCTGGATCAATCACTAAATCAAAATTAGCGGTATTATCAATTTGCAAAATCATGCGGAAGGACATGATACGTGCAGTACCATCACTTGGATTTGGTTTATATGTAGGTGGATAGTTTGAATATGCAACCAGTACATTACCGGCATATAACCCCAATTCGCGTATATTAAAACCACCAGTGGCTGAAGCAATAATCGCGTCAGCACGAAGCCAGTTCGCATTGTTTAAATCCGGCGCGAGACTATTTAGTTGGGTTCGATGTACTTCACGGACCATCGAGGTAAAATTTTCATTCGGAACAGGTAATGAACCACCGCCATCACCAAAGGCCATGCTTGTAATCCCAAGCTTGGTGCCATTACGAATTGCTTCAGTTAGAAGTTCCAGACCTTTTTTTGTGAAAACTGAATAATAAATTTGTTCTGCCATGTTTAAGCTCGCGGATAGATGGTGGTGTCGTCATGTCCAAAGAAGACAAAAATCGGACAACAAATAGGAGTAAATTCGTTTTGTTTGGGATAGATGGTGACGTCTTCACCGTCGTACATGGCACAAGCGATATTGGTATCACCACGTACTGAGACCACATTAACTTCAATGCCTTTGAGTTCACGTGTCAGAGGTTTTGCATCATTCAATAATGCGATCAGGGTGTTGTAGCCTGATTCGCTGAGCTCATTACCTTCGGTATCGATGGTGATTTGAAATGTTCCTGGTGTATTGGTTGGCTGCTCTTGCCACCACTCGGTCACTGATAACGAGTATCCAAAGGCTTTGGTAATTTCTTTCAATGCGGCCACAGTGCCTTTCTTTTGATGAATCTGAAAAGAAGCACGAATTTGGGCAATTTTCTCTTTGTCTGACCAGTTTCGATTCCAGCGGTCGACACTGTTTTGCCATGCAATGAGTGGAAGAAAATCGTTAGGGGTGTTTTTAAGTGTAGTAATTGCACGAATATTGACGTCTAAGTCCGTGGCTTCAGAAGTCACACTACAAACATTGCGTTCAAGTAGTGTTGAGTTAGGCGGGAGAAGTTTATTCATCAAGCTTCTCCAGCATTAATGGTAATCTTGGTACAGTGCGCGACTTGAACGTGGCTTACCTCAACATCTGCAGCAGGGCTTGAAATCACAACATGAACAACGCCTGACACATGCAGCAAGTTGTAAATTTTAGAAAGGTAAATAGACCGGCCAATACGTCGGCTTTCATCTAAATATTTTTTGACTGCTGCGGTGGCTGCTGAAATTAGAGAGTCTGATTCGGGTAAATTGTTAGTAAATATTGTGGCGGTGAGTTCAAAAGGAATCACATCGACTGATTGAACTGTCAGTCGATCTGCGACAGGTCGACGTACATCATCATTTAAATAGCTTTGTATGATTGATAAAAGTGCGTCGGTTGCTGCACCTGTTTCCGTATCATTTTGTAAGATGGTGACTAGTGCTTCGGCTGGTGCAGGACTGGATGCTTTGGCATCGGCTACACGACCATCGGCACTTAGGGCATGGTATTCGTATGCTGAGGTGGGCCCAGCAACGGATAAGGAGTCAAAAACCAGAGATGCGCGATAACGCAAAGCATCATCGGTTTCATACACAGCATCGCTATCTGCAGTTGCTTCATTAATCAGTAATCGTTTAATGCCATAGTTAGCTACGACGGCATCAAGATCGGTCTTTTCAGCAAAAGCTAGTAGCACAGAAAGTGCTGCATTATTGATGCGGTTACGCAGAATGACTTCACGATAGGCATTTTCTTCTAAAAACTTTGTCAGTGGTTCGCTTTCACGCTGTAAAGTCTGACGAATCTGATCCTGATCATTACTATCAAATAAACTAATCAGTTTTTCTTTACGCTCAGCAAGAATCGATTCAAAGTCAATTTCTTCAACCATGCTGGGCTTGGTAAGTTGTGAAAAGTCGACGCTCATATTGAAGATCCCATTTGCAGCGGAATAGATAATTTTTTATTGTCGGAAGTACCAATGATCCGAGCGTCTAAATCGACCTGAAACTTACCGTTTTCAACAAGCGTAAACTTGGCACTACTTAAGCTGACGCGATTTTCCCAAGTTAGAATGGCAGTTGCGCTTGCTGCCATAACTTGTAGTCTCACAGCATCATTAAAAGGCTGATCAAGCAGCTTAAAAATCATGGACCCGTACTCACGACGCATGACACGGCTTCCAATCGGTGTCGTTAAAATGTCTTGAATCGATTGCTTAATACTTTGAAATAATTCGATGGACTGGCCATTTTCGCGTGACATCATGGCGTTGGTACTCCGGACAGGTCTGAACCTGACTTGACGTCTTTGGTTTTATGGAATTTAAGGCTGATATCACCGGCTTTCACGTCACCCGCTGTACTGAAATCACCAGAAGAATGGCTGGATCCTTGTACCAACTGGCTACCGCCCACCGTGTTATTGCCAGTCATTGCGGTACTACCATCAATTTGAACGTTACCAACGTTGGTCTGGTCGCCATTCACAAACAGTTTGCCGTTAATCGTGGTATCTGCATTTACGGTAAGACCACCAGACGCGGTTAAAATTGCGGTAGCACCAGCGGGTAAAATTGCTTGTAGACTATGGTTTTTAGTGTCGTAGCTGATAACTGCACCGTCTTCAAATAAGCGTAACTTGATATCTGGATCTTGGGACGGGGTAGGGAAAGCTTCATTATTAAGACCCACAACGACGATACCCAAGGCAAGTTCACCAGCAGGGCTAAATACCACACACTCTTCTTTGATACTGGGTAAATCATGAGTTGAATCTTTACCGGCTCTTAAATTCAGTACGCGTAATTCATCTGTCACGATATCGCCAAGATCGACAGTGACAGTGTGGAAAGGTTTAGACGGTGTAACAGTCTTGATGCGTCCGAGTCGAATCACATTTTCAAGACGTCGATTGATTTCTGCATTCATGCGCTTACTTTGCGCGAGAGCAAATCAGACTGCATCAATCTTGATTTGTAAGAGGGGATGCTACAAACGAAAAGGCTTTTTATTTCAATTTATCGAAATGATCTAAAACAGAGTCTTTGATCATTTTTATATCTGACTCACTGAAGCCGAGTAATTCGCGTTTGGGATAGGTAATAAATGGACCATTTTTGGCAACACGTCCTCGCAAACCTTCTTGATGGATCTTGGCAACAAACACAGCACTACTTAAAAAGCCGACACTTACTTTTTCAGCGTTAGAGAAATTCCTTAAATATTTTAATGATCTTAATTTGGTAAACATTTTTTGGCGTAATCTTTGACCATCCCTTAAACGTCTAGGAGTATAGGAAGATCCGTCTGGATTTTTCTGGCCAGAAATACGTTGTTGCTGATTACGTCTTAAATCTTTACCAATTTTTTTGTTCAGCTTTGTCATTTCAGACGAGCTGAGTTTCTGAATAAAGGGGTTTAGAAATTTGACCAAGTCATCGAGATTATCTTGCATGGCTTACCTCTTGTTGAATAAAGGCATTTCAATGCTGACAGAATCTTGAGGCTCTGCACTGGTCCAAGCTGCCAGAATATTTCCATGGTCATCAATCAGCTCACATGGAGTAGCGGGCAGAGCTGCTGTCAACTGTGGCTCTTCTGGGTAGCTAAAACTAAATGAGCCATCTTGATTCTTGGTCAGAATGACGCGTTCAGTCAGTTCAACTTCGAAGAGTACATCGACTTTATCGTTATCCAGAATCTCGGCTTCAAACTTGACCGCATTTTTATTTTTTTCAAGATTGGCCATCAATTCAGACTGGTGAACGCGTAACCACTGAAACAGTAAGAAAGCAATCAGATCAGGATCACCAGAGAAATCCTGAATCAGAAATCGGACTGGACAAATACTTTCCATACTGTATCCAGTCGCTAAGGTTGAACGGTAGCGACCAGATTCAATCAAGATACTTAGCTTATCCGGATTGTCTTTCAGGAACTGAATATTTTGAACCAGATAGTCTCTCAAGCTAATTGGTTTTTTCATGCAGCTTTATTTCCATAGTTTGGATCAAGGCGATTCATCACACGTAGAAACTTGGTGTCATAGCCGAGCTTTTTATAGTTTTTGCCGTTGTACAGGCTAAACACTGCATGCCAGTTTTCAGCACGTAAGGCATCAAGTAATGATATTTTTTTGTCATCCACTACACCGACTTTGGTTTCACAGTAGCGTAGAAAGCTTTCAAATTGCAGCGATTCACTCAGGTATTGATGCTCAACAAATTCTTGAACTGATGAATAGCCGAGAGCTTTCCAGTTTTCGCCCATCAACTGAAAACGGCCCCAACTGGCAGATTGCAATGCACATTCTTCATCGATTTGTCTGGCCAAAGCGAGTCGGGTGTATTCAGCTGCATTACCATGGTATCCGCCTGTCTGAGTGTTCACGACATTGGGGTATTTGGCCATCATCTGATTTGCAAAAGCTTTTCCGCGTTTTTCTACCAAGTAAAAATACATGCGATGACGCTCAAATAAAATCTTTGGTCGGCCATCAGGTAAGTAACCCTGACCAAGCGTTTCGACTTCAGCGATCGCACGGATAACAGTTTCTGAAATACTCAGACGCTTTGCGCCAGCAGTTAAGTCGGCATCTTTCAATGCTTTGGATACATCGACACCTTGCAAGGCTTTTAACGTGGTTTCACCTACAATACCATCGACTTTAATGCCAGATTTTTTCTGAAACTGGATGACGGCAAACTCGGTACTCTCACCAAAATCACCATCGATAGATAATGGCTTGTTACTTTTACCTTTAATTCCATTTTTGATCAGTAATTGCTGGAGGCGAGTGACGTCTGTTCCCTTTGAACCGAATTTCAATAATTTCATGATTCGCTCCAGATCAGTTTGGCCACATTTCCTTTAGACCTGTAAATGATGATGGTGAGTAATACAGCAAATATCGCATCCCATAGCGTCACCGGATCTTTAAAGAAAAGGATATGGACGGCTTGTCCCATAAATGACGCAATCAGCAATGTGGCTAGGAATGAATAACCACGATGAAAATCTGTGTCATTTCGATTGAAGCAAACAATGCGAATACCACAGAGCATATACGCGATAACAGCGATCAACTGGAATAGAAATTCAATCATGATGATCCTCCTCGAAAGGCTTTCCAAAGATCTGAAAGCTTGCTGGCTTTTACCCAGTCCACAGCTTTGATCAAAATAAATAACGAAAATGTCGATGTAATCAGTGCTGCCGTCGCATCACTGGTAATGAAAGTCCGACTGGTAATTTCAGGGGCGAGCAGATAACCAATTCCGGTCGAAAGCAGCATGGTGCGCAGGCGTGAAAGGGCGGTCAGATTTTTTTCATAAGTTGCAATGAATGCAGCTCCGAGTACTGCTCCTAAAAGTGCGTTACCATTGATGAATGGCAGTAGTGATACAGCACTTAATGTCAGTGTTGAAAGACTAGTGGTAGTCGTTGGTTCAGGCATATCAATCCCATAAATTAATTGTTTCAGTGACCTGTTCCTGTGAAACTTCAGGCAGGATGATGTGTGTCCCCAGCTCAAGAATAGGCCCTTGATCAGATAAGCCCGGATTGGCATTTAAAACCGCTTCAACAACTCCAGAAGTTCTGCCGTAATAACGCCAGCAAATGAGATCGATGGTGTCGCCCTGAACAGCCGTGACGGTTTTGCTCATATCAAATCCACCGTACAGCGAGATTGACCTAGCAGATCGCGAATGGCCCAGCGCAAATTTCGGCGGTGATCATCCACAGTCGGTTCCAATTCTTGCCCGCGTTTCTGGCCTTCACCTGTACTGTCATAAGCACGGTATTTTTCGTTGATATCGGCAGCTACGGCACTGTGAATCGCTCGCTCATACAAAATTTGTGTATTTGCCTTACCGCCAATCTGGCCAGTCGCCAAATCATTCAGGGAGCTTGCTTTAGTCTTTAGCGTGCGTAACTGATGATTAATTTCGAGCATTGCAGCGGTAATCGAATCGGTTAAGCGCTGATTCGTCACGCTGCCATCGAATCTGACTTTTTGTCTGACGTCTTCTAACGCGACATCTGGAAAAAACGGATCATTCGAGATGACTTCAGAAGATGTGCTTTGAGGGGCATTAAAGCTAAAACCAGTCATTGTTATATCCTAGGTGGTCGGTGGATGATGGTTCAGAACAACAACTTAAAAGTTGTGTCATCCCCATCATGCCGACCAGGTGCAGGGGGCACAGGGTTAAGAGGAAGGTGTAGACGCTTTTTCCTCTTGTTGTTTGGTCAGTAACTTTTCGGCTCGTTCAAGATCCTGCTTACAGCCAACATTGTCTTTTTTAGCGATCGCTTTTTTCATGTATTCAATCGCAGGGGGAAAGTCATTTTGCGCTAAAAACAGTTTCCCAATTGCGCAGTACAATTTGGCTCGGATTGGATCATGCAGATCGAAACCTTCGGTCATTTGCTCGGCACAAAGCAGTGTGTTCAAGTCAAAAGTTTCATTTGCCTTGATTTTGGATAAGGCCGCATTGGCAATTTCTTCTGCCACAATACTTGGCGTGTCTCGGCTAAACGAATCCGGCATATCTAGGCCATGATCGAGTGCAAATTTTGCGATTTCCAAGCCTTGTTCAAACCAGCCAGCATCTAGGCACCAGAGCATGATGGTCGTAACAATTTCGTCCTCAACTTTGGTATTGGCGGCAATGACACCATTTACATAGGCCAGATATTTAGGGATCAGATTGGCTTTGGCCAACGCCTTGGATTGATCAGACTTAATATTGGATAACAGTGATTTATCGTTTTTTAGCTCAAGTAGCTGCAACTGATAAATCGAAGCATCGGTACGACTGCCACCAAACTCATCGGCTTTGGCTGCTTGTTCAGCCAAAACGCGAAGGCGGTGATTACGTGCATGTCCCATAATTCACCTACAAAAGTTGAATGTTTTCGACCAAGCCTACTTTTTCATAGGCTTCAATCACATAGTCTTCATTGCTAGACTGATAATCCGCAACACGGTTCTTTTCCGGTTCTTCACGGATAAAACGACGTTTAGAGCCTTCAAGATAGTAAATAGAAAGATTGTCTAAAGACGTAATCAGGCAGGCATTGTCTGGAAAGAAGGGAACACGTACCGCAGGTAAGCCACCAATCTGCTTTTGACCGACCAACACCTGACCCGCAAGTACGTTTTGGTTGTCCTGTTCTTTGTTCAAAATGGCAAAGTTTTTGTCATTCAGTAATGAACGTCCACAGATAACCACCAGATCGGTCGCATCCTGATGCACTTCATCAATCAGATCATCGACAGCATCCTTCACCAGTGCATCAAGTGTTTTATAGTCACCATTTGCACCCACTGTAATTTTGCCTGAACCTGCCACAACCTCAGTCATGCAGCGCTCTGGGCTACGGGTACGGATTTTGTGCAACCATCCTTCATTAACGTCTTGCAATAACGGGTTTTGAGTACGATTGGTGGTGGCTGCAATACTGGTACCATTCCAGCCAATCATGATCCGATCTAAACCAATCGCTTTAGCACAGGCACTGGCCCATTTGTCTGGGAAATCCTGAAATTTGGCCCATGTATCAATTTTGGAATAGAGCAGAGCAATATCGAAGTCAGTTTTCTGGCAATCGTAAGTATTGTCTGAAAAACCTGTCGGATCCGATGGATTACGAATTTTATCGCCTGTGGTATCGGTACGGCCTGCAATGGTACGTGTGACCGACAAACCAATGGCCTGACCTTTTGGCTCGGGCACTGGAATCACATTGATGCGGCCCAAAAACTCACTTGAAAGCTGAATCTTCTCTTCAAGTGACTGTGCGGGAGTCGGTGCAATCGAAAATTGGACGTTTGCACTTTCGACACCATTGATACGTGCAACTTCACGTACATAGTGGTTAAAGAGTTTACGTGTATCGTTACGCATGATTTTGAAATTCCGTATTAGTAAACAACAGCAGTTGAAGTACCAGCGTTACCAGTACTTTCAGGGCGTTTTTGATGGTTTGGATCTGGATGAGAATGAAAGGCTTCTGAAAGCTCGTTGTACTTTTGCTCTAAAGAAATGAACTTGGTTTTCAACTCATTAAAATCATGTTCAATGGTTGAAAAGGCGGTATTTTGCTTACCAAACGTTTCTGCAATTTGCTCAAGCACCTGCTTAACATCGCTAAAGTTTTGCTTGGCTTCTTCACCTTGCTTTTCAATTTGCGGAGTAAAAAACTCACTGAATTTTTGAATCATGCCAACAAACATATTTTTGCTGTCATCTTCAAACTCCATTTCGGTTTCGATGGCTGTAGAAAACAAATTGGTTTTGGAGTTCTCGCCAAATTTAGCCACCATGCTTGAAAAACTGAGCTTTTCTGTACCAATCGATGCGGGAGAATCTGTCACCGCCAAACCGACCAGATAAGCAGATCCTTTGCCTTGAAAATTGGGATCAATTTCGATACTGGTAAAGATTTTCTGACGTTTCTTGTTCATCTCGACCAGATCCGGAGTAGCATCGAGCTGCGCAAAAAGGGCCAGTTTCTTGGAGCCGTTAAACTCGATTTCTTCTGACTTTACGGCCATTACATCGCCATAAGCTCGAAATGAAGAATCCGGCATGATGCCGCGCAAATGCTCAACCCAGATACGTGCGCCATATACGTCCTGACTATAAGATTTTGCAGCCTGTTCAATCCAGGCACGTTCAATCACGCGCCCATCGATGGTGTCGCCTTCAACCGCAACACGAAAGAATTTTGTTTTGTTTGCCATGATCTATAACCGTTTAGGAATTTTGCTCTACAAATAATGAGCATCATTGAAAGTCCTACACGATTAGTAAACACAATGACTTTGTAAGAGGGGATGCTACAAAAACAACACCAAGCTTTATGCCAGATGCATTGATTTAATTGGCGCATGAATACATTAGACACAGAACGCTTCGAGCTGACATTCGACTGCCGGATTAAAGCGAAGTTCCTGTACTGGATGGGCTGGCGCATTAGTGCGATTGCAGAGTATCTACAGGAAAATGAAAAAACCGTTCATTCGTGGAAGGCACGCGATGAGTGGGATAAAGACGCACCTGAAGGCTTGGCTGCTCAGGCATTAGAAGCACGTCTGTGTACCTTGTATCTACTCGATAAAAAAACACCAGGCGATTTTAAGGAAATTGATTTACTCGAACGCCAAAAAGACAAATACGCCAGACGTGAAAAGTACCTGACCAATGAAGGCAATGAAGGCGACATTAATCCAAAAATTCAAAACCGTAATGCCAAACCGAAAAAAATGCCTAAGCGTAATCTCATCACGCAGGCCATGATTGAGAAGGTACAGGCAGATTTTGATGAGGGATTGTTCGACTACCAGCGCAACTGGTGGAAAGCCAAAAATCAGCGCTCTCGAAATATCCTGAAAAGCCGTCAGATTGGTGCAACGTACTATTTTGCACGCGAAGCATTTGTCGATTCAATTACGGGAGGAAGTAATCAGATATTCCTTTCTGCGTCTAAAGCGCAGGCGCATGTATTCAAATCTTATATCAAGGCGTTTGCTGCTGAGTCGATCGATCTAGACTTACAGGGCGACCCAATCACCCTTAACTTTGAGGAAGGGCCATCATCTGACCTGATTTTTTTGGGTACCAATGCCAAAACTGCGCAAGGTTTTCATGGCAATTTCTATTTTGATGAATATTTCTGGGTACATGGCTTTTTGACCTTACAAAAAGTTGCCTCTGGTATGGCCATGCACAAGCACTGGCGTAAAACCTACTTTTCAACACCTTCCTCTAAAAGCCATGAAGCCTATAACTTCTGGACAGGTGAAATCTTCAATAAGGGCCGAGCCAAAGACAAGCGCCTGAATATCGATGTGAGTCATGAAGCGCTTAAAGATGGTCGCCTGTGTGAAGATAAAATCTGGCGTCAGATTGTCACCATTCTGGATGCAGAGCGGGGCGGTTGCGATCTGTTTGATATAGATGAACTGCGTTTTGAGTACTCGGCAGAAAGCTTTGCCAACTTGCTTATGTGTATGTTTATGGATGACGGACATTCCGTATTTCCATTAGCAGTCATGCAACAATGTATGGTCGATTCTTGGGTACTGTGGGATCGAGACTTTAAACCACTGGCATTACGGCCATTTGGATATCAAGAAGTGTGGGTGGGCTATGACCCTGCCGAAACTGGCGATACAGCAGGCTTGGTGGTTATTGCACCGCCATCCATTAATTATCCGAAATTTCGCTTACTGGAACGCCATCAGTTTAAAGGCATGGATTTCAAGGCACAGGCAGCTTATATCAAAAAAGTCTGTGAAAACTATCGAGTAACTTATATCGGGTTAGATACTACAGGAATGGGCACAGGCGTTGCACAGCTTGTGCGCCAGTTCTTTCCTGCACTCACAACCTTTAGCTATTCGGTAGAAGTCAAAACCATGCTGGTGCTTAAAGCCATGGATGTACTTCACCATAGCCGCTTCGAGTTCGATGCAGGCTGGACCGATGTAGCACAAAGCTTTATGGCTATTAAAAAAACCATGACCGGTTCTGGTCGTCAATTCACATTTGAAGCCACGCGCTCCGAAGAAGTCGGGCATGCCGATCTGGCTTGGGCATGCATGCATGTGTTTGTCAATGAACCCCTTGAAGGACGTAACTTCCACAATACTGCTGCTATGGAAATATTTTAATGAATGCACAAGACCATTTACCGACGCTAACTCAAAACAATTCCATGCAGGCATTTACCTTTGGAGATCCAGAGCCAGTATTAAACACGCATGATCTGATGAGTATGTTTCAGGTGTACTGGAATGGCACTTACTATGAGCCACCTGTGAGCCTAGACGGTTTGGCCAAGTCATTTCGAAGTACGCCTTATTTGTCGACCGCCATTATTTATAAGCGTAATCAACTGGTTTCGGCATTTAAGCCAAACAAACTGATGTCTTCAAAGGCATTTGAGCAACTGGTAATGGACTTTCTGGTTTTTGGTATGGGTTATGTGGAAGCTGTAAAAAGCAGATCGAATAAGATTGTGCAGGTGACGACGCCTCTTGCCAAATACATGCGCCGCAAGCAAGACCCAAAAGAATTCCTCATGATTACCGAAAACTGGAAGTACCACCATTTTGAGCGTGACACAATTTTTCAGGTTCGAGAGTGTGATATCAATCAGGAGATCTACGGCACACCTGAATATCTGGCAGCTTTACAATCGGCTTTTTTAAACGAGTCTGCCACGTTGTTTCGTCGAAAATACTACAACAATGGCTCACATGCGGGCTTTATTTTGTACCTGACCGATCCACAGCAAAGCGAAGAGGACGTCAATAACTTACGCCAGGCACTCAAAGACAGCAAAGGGCCAGGGAACTTTCGTAATCTGTTTTTGTACTCCCCGAGTGGTAAACCAGATGGGATTAAGTTGATACCTGTATCGGAAGTGGCAGCAAAGGACGAGTTTGCACACATTAAGTCCATCACGCGGGACGACATACTGGCAGCCATGCGGACACCACCACAGCTACTTGGGATTATTCCCAATAATACAGGTGGTTTTGGTTCGATTACGGAGGCAGAGCAGGTGCATTGGAACTCGGAAATTATTCCGCTTCAGCACCGGATTGCAGATCAAATCAATGGATGGATTGGACAGAGCGTGATTACATTTAAAAGTTATGCAGAGATACGAAACAATGTGAACACAGCTTAAAAAATATATCATCTGAATTTGTAAGAGGGGATGCTACAAATTCACAAGCTTCTTTTGCTTCTTTGAAAAAGTGAATAATAAAAAATACATAGCAAAAAACCCAAGATGTGGCGTCTCGGGTTTTTTTGTGTCCACCACTTAAGCAGATAAGAGGTAAACCATAGGTGAATTTTAACCTAAATTTAAAGTTGGATAAAGTAATGGAAGTGTTTGCAAAATATAAATCATTACGAAACATGTATTACGCATTAATTGCAGTCATTGGACTATACGGATTTGCTCAGATTATCTCGGCCATTCGATGGTGGTAAATTTCATCCCAAAGAAGGTATAGAAACGAAAACTTATCACTGTACCAAATTCCTGCGTAGGAACAGCAATACTTTTGATTGCTACTAATCCTTTTCTTTGTTTGCTTGCATATTTTTTAAAGGTAATAAAAAGTGAAGTAAAGAAGTACCGCTAAAGTACAACTATCTGTACAAAGAATTGCACATCTAATAAATGAGTGGTTATAGTTAAAAGTATGGATTTTTAAAAAATATAATTAAAAAAACAAAAAGGGTCACTTCGGCAATTGTAGTAACTTAGATACTCTGTTAAAATACATCTGCCGATGTCGATTTATTTATAAATCGACATCGGCAGATGTATTCGCGAGAAGTTTTTTTCAAAGTACTAAGTATGAATTTTGTAAAAAAGATTGAAGAAACTTAGTGACTCAGGTACTCTTCCTTAGAAGTTCCTAGGAACTTCTAAGGAAGAGTACCGATCTAATTCTTGTATTTACCAAAATAAATGGAGGTCACTCATGAATAGTATGGTAGCACCTCGTCGTCCAGTTTCAAAACGTGAAAACCGTCGTGAGATGTCAGCAGAACGTCTTGCTGCACTAGTCAATAGTGCGGAACAAGCTGCTGAACGTGGTACTGAACGTATGGAAAAAATGAGACAATCGATTAATGCCAGAGGCTAAGATTGTCTCAGCTTCATTTTGCATATCATCCAAAATTTGAAAACGATTCGCAATTCAAAGAAATATTTGATGAGTTTTGCTATTACAAAGAAAATAGCGAATATAACGAACATCCATCTCCTACACGTCATACCCAAGAAACTTACGAGTGCTTTTCACCTTTATTTGGCCGTGATCGTTTCGACAAAAAGTATCCTGAAGCAAGTAATCAGAACATCCAGCACTTACATGTAAGGCAGTCTAAATCTGTATGGGATTTTCCTGATGGTGCTGCAAAGGCGCAATGGGAATGTACCAGTGACAGCTATCTAGTTTATTCTTACTTTATGCACGAAGGTTTTCATCATTATTTTGTAATTGAGTTTTATATATCTGGTGGCCATGCTCAATATGAGCAAGACGTCCAGATTTTTATTCATGAAGCTGAACAATACCGTTTGAGTAAAATCAACAAAACTGCTTAGCTTGAGTATTAGTTTATTTAATCCTCTTCATATTTAATAATTTATAAGCATTCGAACGCCTTAAGAAGCATCGTAAAACGTAAGCTACTGAAAAAATCCAAATTACGTAAATGCCAAAGATGAATAGAAAATTGACCTTAGATTCTAAGCTTGTTGATTGCTTATATATTAAATGATAATACTCATACATTACCCACGCCGCAGCAGGTAAGGCTAAAATCAGATAGGCTATTAATGCTCTGGTTTTATGTTTTCTGGCCTGTGATGCAGTAATTTGGTATCCACGTTTAAATCTGAGCTCATTTTTAATTGGATTGTAACTAATAACTTTTTTAGAGGCATGGTAGAGGGAAACGGCTTTCATTTCATCATCATAAGTACTCAAAATATCTAAAATTTCTAGACGTTTTTCTTTTGCCAATAATTGCCTTTGAAGATATAGTGCTCGGCGCATTTCTATATATTTTAGTTTTACTGATTCATTCAGACCTCCATGCTCAATAAGTTCAGTGAGTTCTTTAATTTCTTTATCAATTTTCCAACGTCGAAATCGTACAACTATTAGCAAGTGTTGGAACAAACCAGAATCAAAAATTGACTTGTAAACTGTTGATAGGATAACAGTAACAACAATGATGCTACCTAAGGTTCCACCAATATGATCTTTAATTAGTGGAACTAAAACCTCTAAACTTGACATAAATTATTCAAAACTCAAAAACTTCTTTTGCAGTTGCCACAGTCTTTGGTCCAACGCCTTTTACTTCAGCAAGCTGCTCGATTGTCAGGCCTTTATTATTTACTCTTGCCACAACAATAGCTTTAGCAACATCACGCTTTACGTTAAGTAAAGATTCAATTTCATCTAGAGATGCTTCAGTAATCTTAAGTTTAGTTGGTTTAGAAACTGCAGACGGATCTAGATAGTCCAGCAGATCGGCAAGCATTAAATAAATATGAAAAATAGCTTTTGTTGCTTCAAGTTGGCTTACTTCAGCATGAACTCCTTTACAAGCTAAAGTGTAATCAGCAGACATCCAACTTCCTAAAAAGTCCACATGGCTTTTAGCCATTTCTTTATTACTTTTTGATTCGATAGAAACGTCCATAAATCGCCAAATACGATTAATATATTGATTTTGCTTAAAAGTACGACCTTTAATATTTTCATCAGTTGCGGGGTATAGTTTGTCAGCAAGGCTTTCCAATAATCGTCTACATGTAGCTAATGCTTGAGACCATTCCTCTTTATTATTAGAAGATACTGACTTAAAAGCTAACATAAGCTGTTCGGCTATTTCAGGGTCTAAATCGAGTAGGCGATCATCCACAGCATTTTTTAATAAATCAAAACTGGATGTAATAGTTCCAGAAAATTTTAGTTTGTCATGTAATTCTGCTAAATATTGATGGGCTGTTTTTTTTATATAATCTAAATGCCTTTTAAGATTTTTTTTATAAAGAGTCCCATCGTTTCCAAGCTTCTCTTTTACGAGGTTTTTATAAATTTCCTCAATAAAATCAACAGAATGAAAGCCACCGGCAGCCTTGTCACATTTAAATTCTGCAGCAGGTGTCACGTGCATATTATATATAATCCCAAGCTTTTCCATTTCGGCAATTAATTTACTCGCCTCATCATAATTCCGGTCTTGATCTTGGATAATAATCAGCGAATCAATTTCTTTGTAAAATTTCTTGAGCGAATCAATATAATACGGATTTGCTAATTGTATTTCAGTCCAAACATTTTTTTCATTATCATCTAAATATTTTGCTGCACGTGAAAGCTTCTGAACTCCAACAGTCACGCTGCCTTTAGCAGACTCAAGTTCTTTAAGACCTTCTTCAACAATTTTCAAAGCTTCTGCTTTTTTATCCGCCACGCAATAAACCCCAAGTCCAAGTTTTTATAAAATTTTATAGATAAATATATATCATGATTGACACATCATGAGTAACTAAGATACTACTAAGTGATGATAAATATTTCACTTAAAAATCATGACCACCAAAAAAACAGAAGAAACTAAAGAAGTTACAGTGAAGCCAGAAAATAATGATTGCTTCATTATTATGCCTATAGCAGATCATCCTGATTACAAGCAGGGTCACTTCAAACGTGTTTATGAAGATATTTTTGCACCTGCTTGTCGTGCAGCAGGATACTGTCCGGTACGTGCAGATGACGTTGCACAAACTAATTTGATTCATCTTGATATTTTGCAAAAATTACTTGAATCACCAATGGCGATTTGTGATTTGAGTACGCGTAACCCGAATGTCTTATTTGAACTGGGCTTAAGACAGGCATTTGACAAACCAACCATCCTAGTTCAAGAAGTTGGAACGCCACAAATTTTTGATATTAATTTATTTAGATATACACAGTACCGTAACGGATTAGACTACCGTGATGTTTTGGCCGACCAGAAATCTATTCAAAAAGTGATTGAAGAAACTAAACAGGCTGTAGAAGAAGGTAAAAGCGTTAATTCAATTGTTAAATTACTTTCAATTATGAGCCCTGCAACACTACAAGATAGTTCAAATTTTGGAGAAAAAGAGTATTTTAATGTGCTTATGAGTGAGCTATTAAATATTAAAAAACAGCTAGTCACTAATAAAATCAAAAATGAGAATATTAAAAAGATAAATAATAATGATCTTTATCCCGATCATTACTCAATAGACCTTAAAGCTATAGACAATAATAGTGTCTCAATCGGTCATTTTTTAGATTATCTACTTAAATTAAATCTAGTTGCCAATGTTGAGTTGATTGAATCTACTCTTAATCGAGATGTAAAAACGATTGAATTGGATGCGAAGTCAAATGTGATAGAAGATGATTTTATTAAAATTGGTCAAATTTTTGGTGTATTAATTATTTCTGCTGTTTTAATGCCATTCTAAGTTGACAAAAAAATAGTAACTAAGCTACTCTAAAAATACCACCCACATGGTGGTCGAGATTGGCGTCTCGCAATGAATTCAAAGCAGACAAACCGCTGCTAGTGCGGTATTTTTTTGTCTGAAGGTTCGATGTGCCTTTTTATGGTAGATCGGACGATGGGACACTTGTGTCCACCGTCTTAGCTTTGAGTTCAGCGGTACGCCAACTTCGTTCGGTCTGCCACCCTATTGGCGTGGGGTAGCAGAAATGCCCATTGAACTTGAAGGTATACTGCTATGCAAATTGATACTCAGGCACAAACTCGCCTTGACATAATTTGTCTTCAACGATTAACCTCAGCAGACTTTGCTCAAAAATTAAGTTTTAAAACTCGTCTCATCCGTTGGGTGAAAGGCGGTGCAAAATGAATGCACTCGACTTAACCCAAGCCGTCTTTATTCAAAATCAACAAATCAAAACCGATAGTCTCAAAGTGGCTCAGGCCTTTGGAAAAAGGCATACCAATATTTTAAGAGCGATTGAAAATCTAGATTGTGCTAAATCTTTTAGCGCGCTCAATTATGAGCTGGCTAACTACACAGATGAGCAAGGTAAATCTCGTCCTATGTACGAAATGACCCAAGATGGTTGGATGTTCTTAGTCATGGGATTTACTGGAGAGAAAGCTGCACAAGTCAAAGTTGCATTTATCAATGCATTCAAAGCAATGGCAACCTTACTTGAAAATAATCAGCTACTGGAGCAGCAGGGCATTTATGTAGGTGCAAAGGTACGCCTAAACTCAGGTAGCCCAGAGCTGACGGTGAATCAGCTTATCGCCAATCATCAAGGGGAGTTAGATAAAGTTGAACTGCTATGGTTCAGCAACCGGCTGCATAAAACAGTGCTATCAATACATGCAGTAACACCCGTGATTGCACAGCAAAGCCAACTGCTAGATCATTTTTGGCAATCGGTATACCGCTATGGATTATCTGCTCTCAACCATAGTCACAAGCCAGATCTGATCGCGCTTTATCTGCCACACCTTTACGAGATCATCCAAGACTTACCAGAGCCAAAACGACTACAGCAGGAGCTTTCACAAAGCACTCAACCATATCCGCATTATCTCAAGAGCAGTCATGCAGTACGCAGCATTTTAGATAACAAAACTCATCGATGCATGCTGTTTAAACCAAATCAGGCATTATTGGGAGGTGCAGCATGATTCCAGATCTCAAGCCCGGTAACTCCCCAAAAGATGCAGAAGAACTACTGGAAAACATTACAGACTCAATCCAAAAACTTGAGCTGAATATCTCTGCCATGGCCCGCATGTACTTCGATGACGGCTTGCCAAGCAACGAGTTTAATGCATTGATGTGTGGCCTACACCTACAAGTGCATGAAATCTCAAAGCAAATCTCGAGCTTTAAACCATAAACAAACTTGACCAGAAAATGTGCAGTTCGCTGCACATTCTGGATTAACGCGGGCGGTAGACCCCCCACGTCACCTGGGGGCTTTTTGTGTCAGTTTTGCTTTAAATTTTCATATTCAAAAAATCAGCTCAAGCCCTGTTATAGGCAGGGTTTGACGTACAAAAAACAGAGCAGAATCACATTCCTCAAAAATCTGCACAATTCTTCAAATCCCTGCACATGCCATTCAGTAGGTAAAAATGAACAAGCGAAAAGAAGGGCAGCCACGGAGAAAATCAAAAATCTGAAAAAGTGTAACCCCACCTATAAAACACTATAATTCAATATTTAACTATAATATAAACAATAACTTATATGGTTACACTACTAGTGTAACTTAGCGAAACCTAAAATTCTAAAATCTATATAAATTATTGAAAAATATAAATATATTTAGTAACTCAAGGTTACAGTAAAACAGCGTAACCAGTTACAGAAAAGTTACCCATAAGTTACTCTAAGAAAATCTCTATAAAGTATTAAATATCATATAGATAAATACATATTTGAATGAGGGTTACAAAAGTTACAGCTTTTAGAGCATACCCAAAATATTGGGGTAAAAACATAAATTGGAAAATCATCCCAAATTCTGTCAGAATCTCCATCGCTTGTGGACCTAGATATACATCTTGTTTGTCAGGATTTCCCCAGATTTGCACCAGACCTTTATAAGTCGCTGAATTTAATATATTTAGCTTGGCTTTGACATCGTAGAGGTCTCCAGTTCGAGTCTGGATATGCCTACCAAGATAAAACAAGGGTTTACAAGCAATTTCAATGACTTGTAAGCCCTTTTTTTATTGTCTGGCGTTTGTGATTTTGATTAAAATGACAACAAAATTGCAGAAATAAACAATAAATTCAACTAAGAAGAGAGCATCAAATCTAATTAGATGCTCATTTTCATTATCTAGAAATTTTAATGTGCTATTTGCTGATGCTTTAATAGATAAACTATAAGAATTAAACTAATATCAGTTAAGTTTACTACTCGTATGAACATATTTATATTAATGCTAAATATACTCATTTTTTATAATAATTCCTAACTAATATAAAATTTAGAAAGTTTTGATAAAGTCAAATTTACACTTGATTTTTATAGTTTTACTTCGTCAAGGAACGATCAAATATGATTAATCATATTCGATCGTTACAGTTGCCATTGCACGAACTTTGCCAGCAGTCACATTTGTTGCTGTTTGATAATAGCGAGCAGTCATTGGTACGTTATATTGAAGTGTTTGGTTAGAAGACAAAGTACCTAGTGCTAATTTATCACCTTTTTTAATAACTTGATTTTTATTTTGATAGTTCCACAGTAATTGAACACCCACACCATTTGCTTTCTCAGAAGCAGCGGCAGTATTTGTTAAAACCTGATTATTTGTTCCATCTTGAGTGTAGTCATAAGTTAAACTAATCAGATTTTTCTCTTCGTAACCAGTAGGATTAATACCACCATTACATAGAATATTCATATCAAATGTTTGTTCACCTTGAGTTGAACCAATACCTTTGAAACCAGTCTTTGTAACTGTAGGAAGCTGTACAACTTTATTGATATTACCTTGGATTTCACATGAAGATGAAGCAATAGTAATTGCATTGCCATACACAGTGCTTGTTAAAAAAGGGCGATTCATATTGCCATTAACATAATAACGACTATATAAACCTGGAACCAAAGTACCAGAACCTGTCTGAGTAGCAGTTTTTACGATCTCAACAACAAAATAACCTTGAGCAAGGTTATAAGTAGTTCCAGGAGTCAAATTACGGGTATATGGATAGTATCCAGAAAAGTTACTCGCATTTTCAGCTTCACGATATAAACGGATACCGATACCAGGAATATTTGTAGAATAAATACTATTTCCTAGAGGACTTAAAGGATAGTTTTGAGTCAAGGAAGCCGTAATGGTATCGCTATATGAAGTACAACGTACTGTTGAACCATTTGAATTAATAGGAAAAGTGGCTTTTGTTAGAACTTTACCAACCGCGTCACTTGGACGTACTACGACTCGGCCAACAGCCATTGAAATATCAACAGTTGTAAAACCAGAACTAAGTGTACAGTATGCATTAGCTTCACCATACACTCCAAGACCAGCGGTAAATAGAGCACCCGTTAATAATATTCTTTTCATTTGCAGACAGCCTCAGTCATTACCACGCTTTGTTGCTTATTTTGCAACTGGTTACTCACATTGTACTCAACCGAACAACGCTCATTGCTTTCATCACCCCATTTTACATAGAGGCGATCTTGAGCTTGTGGAGTACGTAAGTAAATCATACTACCTTGTGCAACAATACCCACAGCTTCGTCTTTTTGATTAAAGACTTGTGCTGCAAACGGTAAGCTGTTGCCATCTACAGTTTTAGTATTAATATAAACTGCATAACCCGTTTTGGTTGCAAAGTCCACTTTAGCAATTGCACCAGCAAACGGTGCAATTCGTTGACTCGTTTCTTCAAGTTCTACTTTGCTCGACATTTCTTGAGGGTCAAGCGTAATGTCATTAAGACGATAAGGAGTAACATATGGCACTACAGCATAACCCGCTTTATTGATACTTAGACCAACCGTATTACTCACTTTTGCTCCTGCTGCTTCAGGTGCGTGAACAAGTACCATCGTTTGTCCTTGTTCAGGGCCAAACAAAACACCTTCTGAATGTGCAACAACACTACCGCTTAAGCTCATCATCGCTTGTTGATAAGAGTCAGCTACGCTATAAGAACCACCAACAGTTGCATAGTTAGTACGATAACGACCATTTACGTTAAACGATGGATTTGTATAGTCTTGATGCGACATAGAAGCACCATAGCTAAAGCGATCACCCACCGTACCACTTGCACCCACTGTACGACTATCTTCAGATGCAGTAATGTTGACATTGACTGAATTCCTTTTAAAATTCATTGGGAATGATAGTGTCATCAAGTACTGCGTATCACGCGATTGAGTGTTTGAACCATATTCAACTTGACGGTTAATTGCAGATAGGCCATAAGTTAAACCATGGTAATTATTGCTATAACCAACTTGATATTGTTTAGTCGTTTCACTACGGTTCCAATAATCGACCCATGAACCTACCATGTAGAAGTTACCCCAACCCTCAGGAAGACCCTGGTTTAAGGTGATTTGGAATTCACTGCGTTGGCGACCAGCAGCGTAAGTATTGATCCCTTTATCTTCTAAATCACGAATCAGCAGAGCATCACGTAATTTATAAAAGTTTTCTGTTGAGTAGCGATAAGCTGCAAGTGTTAAGTTTGTATTGGTTGGAGAAATTAACTTACTATAACTTAAACGGAAACTTTGACCTGATTGAGAAGCTTGTTTTTCGAAGTCTGCTTCAGAGTGGGTAACGTCAAATGCAACAGCACCAATAGGGGTTGCAAAAGCAGCACCTAGCAATAAGGCTGTATAGTTTTCAGAAGCTTGAATTCCAGTATAACCAGTTAAGTAGTTGTTAATTCCTTGTTGATATTTACCTTGAACTATCCAAGGATTGATATCAATATCACTATCACGGAATTGACCAACTGTTAATGAATAACGATTTACACCAGGGCGTAGCATCTGTACAACGGATGCATAAGGCACGGCAAATTTTTGTATTTCACCATTTGCCTCAATAACAGTAACCTCAATTTCTCCACCAAAACCAGTAGGGTATAAATCGTTAATTTCAAAGTTACCTGGTGCTACAGTTGTTTGGTAAATCAGCTGACCTTGTTGACGAACTTCCACTTTTGCATTTGTTTTGGCATTTCCACGAATACGTGGAGCATACCCCAACATACTATTTGGTAACATTCGATCATCACTTGAAAAATCGATACCACGATAGCCATAAGAGTCAAATACTTCGCCGTTAGTAAAGCTATCACCGAGTGTTAAAACACCACGATATTTAGGAAATGCCCGTTGTAAATAGGTGCTGGTTTCTTCGTAACTTGATTTAGACTGATTTTCAGCAGGAGTATCTTGCCATTGCCACTGACCATTATGACGTAATTGCCAGCCACCTAAATTTAGTCCAGCTGTAATCCCCATGAAGGCATTGGATGTTTCACTTCTATTGTTAGAGTTAGTAAATGTTTTATAAGCACTACCATTGTAAGATAAAAAGCCAGCATTGATACCGCGATCCCATACACTTGGATCGACATAACCTTGAGCATTTTTTTGTAATGCAACTTGAGGAATTGAGATATCTACACGTAAGCGAGAATTATCAAACTCATAAAATGCATTTTCTACCCAATCCTCTATTTTGTAACACGTATTGTTTTCTTTTTGAACTGGACCGTGCTTAGACAAAATCTCTTGTTTTACACCATATTCTAGAAGATTCATTCCTGTGAAGCAGGTCATAGCATTTTGTTGTGTCGAATCTAATGCTTTAAATACCATTCGACGTTTACCAAACCATTGACCATTTACATACACGTCAACATTATATTCGCCAGGTAAAACGGGATTACCATATTTAAAACGAGAAATATCAACTTTTTTGGCATCGCCAATTAAGAAAGCAGAATCAAACTCAGCTTCGATAGGAGCACTAGCAGCTGTTTCTTCAGCGTGAACGAATACAGGCATTGTCATTGTAACAACGCCAGAAGCCAAATAATAAAAAATATGGCGTTTTAATAATTTATAAGATTCTTGCCGTTTTTTTGGCATAGCTAAGTCCGCCTACTCACATAATAGGTGCTTAAATTTATTAAAAATATAAATCTGATTATTGAAGTTTTATTGTGTGTTCTACTCGACCACCGTAGTCATTCACATTAATAAAACTCATATCCTGAACATTGCCATTCTTAAGCTGAACGGATGCATCAGAGAAAGGCTTAACCATTAACCCTTCAGGTAATAAATCAACTTTTTTATCGCCAACCTTCTGAAAAATAGAAGTCATTGTGATATGAAAAGGTGTAGGATTTTTCACCATTAAATTTTGGCCAGATTTAGCCCATTGAAGTTTATCTGCTGCTAAATTCGCGTCATCTTTAATCGAAGCAGGACGATAAAAGAACTTGATACGTGAACGAATGGCTAATTGCAGAAAATTATCAGGTGTTGTATCTGTACTTTTTGATGTTGGTCTTGGTGGAATATCCAAAACGTTCAACCATAAAACTGTTTCTTGCTTTTGATTTAATTGAGAAGCAGTAGGAAGTGCCGTAATACGAAAAGTCTGGCTTTTGGTGGCTTCAACACGAGAAATTGGAGGAGCAATCATAAAAGGAACTTTGGATTGGTCAGGAGTACTTTTTGCATCACCTTCGTCAATCCAAGCCTGAACCAGTGATGGTTTTGAACCGTTATTGCTAACTTGTAGCGTCACTTCACGAGCATCTGACGGATAAATTACTCGAGTACCATGAATTACAATTTCTGCATGAGTGACAGGTACAACTAACGCCGAAGCAAATGTCAAACCTAACAAAAAATTATAATTGTTCAATTTCATTTCAGATTCTCAGCCAATGAAGTTTAGAAAATTGCTACTCAAAATAGGATTTCTATACGTATATAGAAATCCTATCGTCCATCAATTATTGATAGATAATTGTATATTGAACAGAAGTGTTCACTTTACCAGCAGTAGAAGCACCAGTTGCATAGTATTCAGCATAATAGTTAAGATCTGCGCTACCTGCTGCAGCTACGTCAACCCATTGTGAGTTAGCTTGAGCACCGTTTGCACCAGCAGCAAGAACTGGAATTACTTGGTTATTGTTACCTAAAAGTTGAACATTAACGTTTTTAGCGCCACTAGCGTCTTGGTTAAGTAAACGACCAGTATTAAAGTCAACAGTTGCACCAGGTTCAAAATAAGTTGCGACTTTACCTTCTGAACAGTTAGCTAACTTGATTTGGAAAGGAGTACGACCAGCAACATTTCCGGCAGCTGCTAAAGTTTGTTTAGAAACGGTTGGAAGAGTAACTGTGAAGTCTTTACCAGCAGGTGTTACGATATTACAAGTTTTATCTGTTACTAAGCCATTAATTGTAATTGTACCATCAGCCGCTTGAGCATTCGCAATCCCTACAACCGAAAGAGCAGCGATTAAGGCAAGTTTTTTCATAGTGTTTTCTCAAAAAAGTCTGGATAAAAGTTTAATCTCTTACTTTTCTAGAGGTTAGCATCCTGAAAAGTAATGCGAGGATAATAACACTTTTTTAATAAAATGCAAACCATGTCACACTATATTAAATGGAAAGCAGAACACTGATACTTTTTGATTTAACTTGAGTATTTTAACCTTGATCTAACTATATGTTTTGAAATAATATTTATATTTTAATTAATATTTAGGAAAAACTACATACAAAAATGCTATAAACAAGATATGTTTAAAATTATACAAGAAAAATTATCTTTTTTTTGAAAAAATGTGAAAAATTTATCATTTTTCACGAGAAAAGTAGAATTATTTATTGTTTTGATTGAACAACAAACAATTTTTCATGATTCATGTGTTGAGCACTTCACTAAGAGCTACAAACCTAGACTAATCATTTTAGTGATAACTTAGAACTACTACTTTTTTATTAGCAGTTATTGTTTCAATACTTGTATCCATTTTTTCAGTATGTCCTGCCAAGTTTAAAACATTGTCTTGATTTAAAAATTGAGTATCGATAGTCATATTGAGAGTGTTGATTTGAGCACACTCTTTTTCAATATTTGATGTAGAGCATGTGTCTTCAACAATATTTCCTTTAAATGTTATTGTGTTATCTGCATGACAAAATAGTGGTGGAATAGAAGTTACCACTATGATCATAAATTTAAATATATTATTTTTCATTTTATTTATACCTATTTATTAAATAGTTAATATTAGAGATACAGTAAATTTTATTTAAAAACAATATAAAAATTAATTTTATAAAAAAATATTGAATAATATGTGACTAAAATCTCATTAATTTTTTATTTAAATAATTAGTGAATGTTTTTTGGTTAATTTGTTAAATCGATAATAAAGTCACACTTTTATAAGAATAATCAATTTGGATCACTTAAATTTAAATTAACTTAAGTTTTAAAAATAAAGTGACTTCAAAAAATAAGGGGATGTAGTGATTGTTTAATCTACTAATCCAAATCTCAAACTCGAGTAGTGATGTTCAATAGTACTAAGTGATTATGCATTATCAACTTTTAAGTAAGATGTTATGTAAAATAAAAAATGAAACTTAGTATTTTTATGAAGTTGATCATGAAATTCATATATATAGCTATGTTAGATAATTTTACTTAATTAAATCAACTATATATTTATATATAATTTTTAGTGTTTTAAGGAAATCTCATCCACAAATATTTTTTTAACGATAAAGCCTATCAATTAGATCTAGGTTTATTAAAATAAGTTATTTCAAAAATAAATTAAAATGCTATTCAACTTTTTATTATCTTTTACCCATATGTGAAAAAGTCCACTTGTTGCACCCATTGCATTTATGATTTCTTGATGAGATTGCTCATCAAAGCAATCTAATTGCTTGGATGGAATATCAATCAGTTTTTGTATATCAGTAGCATAATTATTTGAAATACTAATATAATACTCATCAGATACAAAATTCCACAATGGAATAGGAAAGTATTCATCATAGAAAATAATGAATACAGATTTTAAGTCTCTGTAATAAATTTTCCGTGTGTCTATCGTGTCATATTCAGCAATCATTCTTTCATTATCGAACTCGAATCTAATGATTTTTGCTTCTTTTATTTTAATATTATTCTCTTTTTTCCTAAAAAGATTTTTTAATACTTTAAACATATTTAATTCCAAGAATTAAAATAAGGTTCATTTTGTAAAAGCTTCAAGTTCTTCGTCAAATGCCTCGACAAGTTAATACGCTGTAATTCTGCCGATTGCTCCTGCAATCATTCCTCCAGCGGCACTACCAGCAATACTCATATCCAATGTTGCACCCAATTATTTATTATCTTTTATCCAAATATGAAAAAGTCCACTTGTTGCATCCATTGCCTTGATGATTTCTTGGTGAGAGTGCTCATTAAAGCCTTCTAAGTGATTCGATAGAATATCAATAAGTCTTTGTATATCAGTAGGGTAGTCATTGGTAATTTGTATAGAGTAATCATCTGAAACAAATGTCCACAATGGAATTGGATAATCAAAGTCTAAAAATATTATATATATAGATGTTAATTGTTTATAAAAAATATTACGAGGCTCTAAAATATCATAATGAGCAGTAATTTTTTCGTTATCAAATTTAAAACTAACAACTTTTGGTCGCTGATAATCATCATTAGTTTTTTTTATTCCAAAAATTTTTTTTAATAATTTAAACATTTTTAATTCCAAATTTAGAAAAGTGTCCATTTAGTAAAAGCTTCAAGTTCTTCATCAAATGCCTCGACCAGTTGATACGCTGTGATTCCGCCGATTGCTCCGCCAATGATGACACCCACTGTCGAACAAATAGGGGAACCTGGCCCACAAATTCCGCCAGCAATCGCTCCACCCGCTGCACCGCCAGCAATACCTGCACCTAATATGGCAACTTGTTTGTATATTTCCTTTTCTTTATTGTCTGCGTTATAAATTTCATAACCGGCATAAGCAAATGAGACAACAACCAAAACACGACCTGATGCACGCATCCATTTGATTTTTCCATTAAACGATTTATTTGATTTTCCCGATCCCTTGAGAACACTATAATAAACCCTATTCCTATCCACTTCAGATAATTTATCAAAGTAAGAGTAGCCTGACTGTATGCAGTTTTTAATGTGTTTGTTTATTGCGCTACGATTTGGTCTAAGTGCTTTGAATTTATTTGGATCTTTAATCTCCATTGCGTAATATTCTAAAATTTGCTCTAGAGTTTTTCCGGCAGCCTTCTCTTTTTGAGAGATGGCCAGTCCAATGGCTGAGTTCTTTTTACGCGTTGCATCTAAAATTTGATTTCTGAGTTATGTTGCTTCAAGTGCAGCCCCTTTAACGCTTATCTTGCCCTGCTTAACGGCTTCTAGATAACCATTACTCATTTTTTGAATTTCACGCATGTATGCAGCACGTAGATTGGCATCGTGAATCAAAAAAATTATTGCCAAAATAAACTGCCGTTCCGTTTAAATTGTCTAAGGCAATTTCGAGTTCATTTTTAACTCTTACAGGAACTTTGTTTGACTCAGCCTTTTTTGTTGTTCCACTTGTTGATTTTAATTTAAATGTCGATTGATTGAACTCTCCATTTTCGAGTGCTGGTATTCGAATTCGTGCAAGTTTATGATGATTAAATGTCAGCTTTACAAAGATAAGATCAAGCTTATTGCATTGATAAACTTTGGTACACCCATTGGAATCTAATTTTCCTCCATGGGTATAATTTGATGATGTGTTGTTATAGTTGTATCTCAAGTTAGATAAGATGTTTTTATCATCGCAGAAGACTTTTAATCTTGCTGTATATGTCATTCATTCTGCTCCGTAGACTCAGCATCATATTTATGCACCATCAAGGTATATTTTTTTTGTTTATCGGCTGAGGTTATCCGGATTGTACCGTCTTTTGGAACTTCTCCCGTATGTACATTACCTTTTGAGTCAATTAAACTGTAAGTTGGTGCCTGCTCAAGAAGCTCATTATCAATCTTATGCCTGACATCAAACTCCAGAATATAACCATCTTTATTAAAGGTTGGTATATATGGGATATCAGCAACGACTTGCTGGCCCGATAAGAACTGATGTTGACCGGCCTTTACTTCAAATTTTCCGCTCATTTTTTAAGCCTTTGAATTGTTTATTATGTGACAATTATTCAAACTCTAATTTTAGCCAACTCAACGATAAAAATGACATTGACTATTGCCATAAATATACAAGATTAGATTTTTTTAGCGAGTGATCAACGCTTAACGATCGAATATGCTCCGGAAACCAATCTCCCACCCAAAACCTATATCGATCATTACAAAAAAATAAAATACTGGGAGTATGGCGCTATTACCGTATCTGGTGATGTGATGCTTATGCATTATTTCTTCCTTATTTTACAAGAGTATGCCAAGCGAAACTGTTGGGATTTTTTGCAAATGGCACAAGAGGCTCGATATTTTTACTTTCAGAATAACAAAACAACTCGGCCTGCTACAGATACAGCTTTTATTTCAATTTATACGCTGAATAAAGTCGAAATCGTTCATGTTTCAATTAAAGAACATCTGATTGAATATTAAGTAATTGAACCCATGCATGCGCATTTTTCGCTATATGCCGGTCGTCCAGATGATCCCATTTATCAACTATTTGTGAACTCTCTTAAGAAACTTGACCAGTTCTTAAGTAGAGAGGATTTTTTTAATTACCACATTGAACTCATCAAATATTTTTTTTCAAGGCAAAAACGATTTGATGAATCCATAACATCCTCTTTTGACTTATTTATTCAGAATACAACTACAGGTAAAGGTGTATTAATTCCTGTCAATAATTCGGAACCTTGAGTCTGTTGAGGTAGTAATTCTCAGATATTATTTTTGAATAAATCTGACCAAGGATTTTAAAGTCAAATAACTTTTAGACCACTACCATGTCAACGTAGTGCTCTTATTATTGATTTTAGATTTAAAAATTCTTAATCTCCCCCATATAAGAGGGAGTTCATTATGAATACTCAATAAAAATCCTTAACTTACATCCACAATCACAAAATACTTTTTGACTTGCTCTACCACTTCAAAACGACCCTGAAAGTTTGGGGGAATAATGCCCGCTTCACCGGCAGCAACCTCGATAAATTGCTCTGATTGAGCATCATGAATGCGTACTTTTCCTTGAATGACGCTAAAAAATTCTTGTTTGTTCGGACTGAACTGAATATTCCATGACCCAACTTCACATTCCCAAATGCCGCAATTCATTGCGGGATGTTGATAAAGATCATAGGTTAGGCGCTTCGGATTGCCACTGACTAAACGGTCAGGTCGCGGATAGTCTACGCTTACATTAGCAACAGTTTGGCCAGAGCCTGCCAAATAAATAGATGACATAACGTTCCCCAAAGAAATTTTTGAAATTATACGTCTAATTGATACGGTCTGATTATTATTTTTGAATATTCAATTAAAATTAGTTTAATATGATCATAACTAAAATATCACGATGATAATTTTAAATGGTATGCGTTCTCATTTTATAATGATTTTTAGTTAAAATATGATGAATCGTTAACAAGGTTTTAAAATCATATTTTATTTAAGTATTTAATTTTTATTAAATTTTATTTATCTTAAAATTAGCTTAATTACAAAAAAATATAATCACACTGAGTATTTTTTAAGTTTTCCTAAGAATCTCTTCATTTTTCATTTTGATACTGAGTTTATCGAATATTTGGAATATTCAAATGAGCCTAGTATTTAAAGAACACTTTCCAATTGAAGTGAAAGATAAAAAAGCACAACTCAACATGTTTTGTGTGGACGAAGCTCATCCACTCAGATCACAGTGTGAACTGTTTGTACAAGATCGTTTTCGTGCCATTTATGCAGCTGAAATTTATCAGTTCATGCCAGTCTTTTTGGCAGTGTTTGATTGCAATATGCACTGTCAAGCTGTCGTAGGAATTCGATTAGCTGCGACTCACACACTCTTTCTGGAGCAATACTTAGATAAACCAATCGAGCAAATGATCAATGATAAAACTGGTCGTGTGTTTACGCGTGAGCAGGTAATTGAAGTTGGGAATTTGTCGGGGATCCATCATGGTAGTTCGCGTTTAATTATCGGCTTTCTCACATGGATACTGGCACAGAATCATTTTAAATGGGTGAGTTTTACAGGGCATCACCATATCATTAACAGCTTCAAAAAGTTGGGTCTATCTTTGCTTGATTTAAGAGATGCCGACCCCGAGCGACTGGAAGATGGTTATGAGCATTGGGGAAGTTATTACAGCCATCATCCGCATGTATTTGCAGCAGATGTTATGCAATGTGCGTTTAATTTAAATCAGCTCAATATCTTTAATGCAATGGGTTTGGAAGCACTTCGTGAGGATATCGATCATGTTGCCTAAACTAACCGAGTTTAAATCCAGATTGCAGCAATTGAGCTTGAGTGCTCCAAATGTGGTTGCACTTCGTGATCAGGATCAAGAGATCACCTATAAAATGCTTTGGTCGGAAATTCAAGCCAGACAAACACAATTGACACAGCTGTCAACTCGTATGGTGGCTTTGTTTTTAGAAAACTCGGTCGATTTACTACTCTGGGATTTAGCTTTACTTTTTGCTGACATTCCCACCATATTATTGCCTCCATTTTTTACCCATTCACAGCTGCAATATTGTCTTGAAATTTCTCAAGCCGATCTAATTATTACTCAGTCTGATTTTATTTTAGAGGGTCAGGCGAGCTATGAAAAACAGCATGGGTACTGGCGTTTAAAAGCACCTCTACACATTGCGTTACCAGAAACGACTCAAAAATTAACCTTTACGTCGGGCACTACGGGTCAACCCAAAGCTGTGTGTTTAGGAAGTGAACAAATTCTAACAGTCGCGCAATCACTCTGCCATGCGATTGCTTCATCTCAGCCTGAAACACATTTAGCCCTAATGCCGCTAGCGGTGTTACTTGAAAATATCGGCTGCTATGCCATTTTAATGTGTGGCGGCAGCATCCAGTTGGCCAAAGCAGCCGAACTAGGATTGCGCGGCGCAAGTAGTGTTGATATACAAACTTTCGCAAAATTTATTCAAAGTTCACAGCCACAGAGTCTGATTTTAGTTCCTCAGTTTCTTGCTTTGCTGGTCGAGGCCGTTTCCACCAAACTCATTCGCGCTGAATGCTTTCGGTTTATTGCGGTTGGCGGTGGGCATGTCAATCCAGAATTGCTCAAGAAAGCCAATAAACTTCAATTACCTGTCTATCAAGGCTACGGACTTTCAGAGTGTGCTTCAGTCGTGGCATTGAATACACCAGAAGCGAATCGTGCAGGGAGCGTGGGTAAACCCTTGTCGCATGTACAGGTCAAAATTGCTGAAGACGGCGAAATTTTAGTGGCCAATAACCGCTGCCTTGGATACCTGAATCATCCACAAATGCCAGACCTATACTGGCCGACAGGTGATTTAGGACATCTTGACCAAGATGGCTTTTTATACATTCGTGGTCGTAAAAAGCATCAGTTCATTACCAGTTTTGGTCGTAATGTTAATCCTGAATGGGTCGAAGCACTTTTAAGTCAGACGGGCGTCGTGGGGCAAGCTTTTGTTTATGGTGAAGCTTTACCAGAAAACTACGCGCTGCTATGGCCGGTGAATACAGCCATTACCAACGAACAGATCGATCAGATTATTCAACATGCCAATCATCAGTTGCCTGATTACGCTCAGGTCAAACACTGGGTTCGGCTTACAGAACCCTTTAGCCCCAACAATCAACTTGCCACTGCAAATGGCCGATTGCGTCGCGATGAAATCGCACGTCGTTTTCAACATGTTTTTTCTGCTTAAAGGAATCTACTATGCAATTTTTTCAACAACTTCAAAATGCAACCGCTCAGGAAAGACAGAAACTTTTTTCAACCTCCCTGATTGAAGATGCGTTAAATAGCCGTTTGTCACTTGAACAGTACTGTGCATTTTTAAGCCAGGCCTATCATCATGTGCGCTTTACAGTACCCCTCATGATGGCCGCAGGCGCACAACTTCCAGAGCGTCTGTCTTGGTTGCAACCTGCCATTTGCGAATATATTGAAGAAGAAGCAGGGCACGAGCAGTGGATTTTAAATGACCTCAGAGCTTGCGGTGTAGATCCAGAGATTGTCAAAAATAGCCGCCCGTGCCAGCCAATCGAATTGATGGTGGCATTTTTATTTGATCAGGTTAGACGCGTCAACCCTATTGCGCTGTTTGGTATGGTTAATGTGCTTGAAGGCACTAGTGTGTCAGTGGCCACCGAAGCAGCAGAGAAAATTCAGCAACATCTAAACTTACCGAATAAAGCATTTAGCTACTTAAAGTCGCACGGTAGTTTAGATATTTCGCACATGCAAAATTTTGAAAAACTCATGAACAGTGTGACCGACGAAAAAGATCAACAAGACATTATTCATTGTTCAAAAGTCGTGTTCTCGTTATATACCCAGATGTACGAGCAAGTTCCAGCGCTCGGTCTGCGATTTGCTGCATAAAAGAGGAGTGACAGGGATGCAATTATCGAATGCACATGTGGTACTAACCGGTGCAAGTGGGGGAATCGGACTTGCCCTCTGTGATGCACTTTGTAAAGAAGGCGCTAAAGTTTTGGCGATTGCGCGAAATACACAGGCTTTATCGTCTTTGCAGCAAAAATATACGGGGCAAATCAAAGTTCTGCGTGCAGATTTACTCAATTTTGAAGATCTAAACAAGGTCATTCAGACTGCTCAGCAAATTGATGGCTTAAATCTGCTGATCAATGCCGCGGGAGTAAATTGCTTTGCTATTTTAGATCATCAAACACCTGAGCAAATTCAGAAATTGGTGCATTTAAATGTCACTGCGCCCATGAGCTTAACAGCAGGTTTGATTTCAAAATTAAATGCAGGTGGTCAGGCCAAGATTGTCAATGTTGGTTCCATCTATGGCTCATTGGGTTTTGCAGGATACACCACTTATTGTGCCACTAAATTTGCCTTAAGAGGCTTCTCGGAAGCACTTAGACGAGAGCTTGCAGATAGCAATATTCAGGTACTTTATGTGGCGCCACGCGCGACCCAGACCACCATGAACAGTCAGGCAGCTATGGATTTGATGAAGGCGATGGGAAGCAAGGCAGACAGTCCAGAACTGGTGGCTAAAGTGATCGTGCAATCCATTTTGCAAGACAAACAAACCATCTACATTGGTTGGCCTGAACGTGGTTTTGTCATGATGAATTCGATCATGCCGCATGTGATTGATCAGGGCGTGCGTAAGCATCTCACGTTGATTCATCAATTAGGACACTAAGTTATATATAGGCACTCAAGGTTTTGTGATCAAACAAAACCTTTTTTGTTTTACTCAATTGTTAAAAATTGCGATGGAATGTTATTTTCAAAACGATTAAATACTAAGTAATTGAAATTTAATATGATTGATTGGTACTAAAAAAGGACGTTAAACTGATTAAATATTGACCGTTTTGTATTTCAGTGCTAATGTTAGTTCAAGGCCAACATATTCTTCCTGACTTCAAGGATAACTTAGTCAGGTGAACACAGATATGTAAGCCTGAATACAACTGCGTTAAACATCAGAATATTAGCGCCGTAACGCTGATATTACATGTTGCTGAAAAGCCCGTTAAGCGGGCTTTTTTAATGGTTTTTTTAAATATTTTAAATAAAAAAACCGCCCAAATGGGCGGCTTTTTCTGTGGGTAAATTAGATTTTACCAACAAGGTCGATAGAAGGAGCAAGTGTTGCTTCGCCTTCTTTCCATTTAGCTGGGCATACTTCACCTGGGTGAGCGTGAACGTATTGCGCTGCTTTTACTTTACGAAGAAGTTCTTGAGCATCACGACCGATACCACCTGCGTTGATTTCAACGATTTGGATTTTACCTTCTGGGTCGATCACGAATGTACCGCGGTCAGCAAGACCAGCAGATTCGATTAACACGTCAAAGTTTTTAGAAAGCGTCCAAGTTGGATCGCCTACTAATGGGTATTGGATTTTTTTGATTGCTTCTGAAGTGTCGTGCCAAGCTTTGTGTGTGAAATGCGTGTCAGTAGAAACACCATAAATTTCAACACCAAGGTTTTTGAATGCTTCGTAGTTGTCAGCCAAATCTTCTAATTCTGTTGGGCAAACAAAAGTAAAGTCTGCAGGATAGAAGAATACAACAGACCATTTGCCTTTAAGATCGGCTTCAGTGACTTCAACAAATTGACCTTGATGGTAAGCTGTTGCTTTAAATGGTTTAACTTCAGTATTAATTAAGCTCATCAATTTCTCCATATATCATGAATGAGATGTTATCGTTAACTTTAAAACTTAAAATAGAATAAAGAACTTTGATTTATTGGGGAAATAGTATTTTTGCATAAACAATATCGGAAAAATGAATTGAATATACAATTGCCTAACATTTCTCCATCCGATCGCTATTACAACTCTAGGCAAATTGTATGATCGTTCTATGACAGCCTTCAGCACGCCGCATTCTTGTTTGTATTGAGGCGTATGTGATTAATTTCAAGCGCATTCACAAAAAAAGAAATAGACTGAATGACTTTCGTTCATGCATATTCCCGCGTAAAATGGACGATCTATTGAAAATGATTAGGAATACTTATCTGTGCATAGTGGTTTAGATGTAGATCAAATGGTTATGGTGCGTGACCGACATCGCTTAAATCGACTAGGCAAGGATAAAGATAAAAATCCAGAGCAATATCAGTCTTTATTTGAGAAATCCAATGCTCAAGTCAAAGCACGCCTAGCACGTTTACCCAACATTAAACTGAATCAGGATCTGCCAGTTACCCAATATGCAGACCAATTGATTGCAGCAATTCAAAAACATCAGGTGATTATTGTAGCCGGTGAAACCGGTTCAGGAAAAACCACACAGTTACCTCAAATTGCTATGCTGGCTGGTCGTGGTCTTACTGGCATGATTGGTCATACGCAGCCGCGTCGTTTGGCAGCACGCAGCGTATCTCAGCGTATTGCAGAAGAAGTGGGCGAAAAGCTAGGCGAATCAATCGGTTTTAAAGTGCGGTTCAATGAGCAAGGTTCGAATGATTCCATCGTGCGCCTCATGACAGACGGTATCTTACTGGCTGAGTTAGGACATGACCGCTTTTTAAATAAATACGACACCATCATCATCGATGAAGCGCATGAGCGTTCATTGAATATCGACTTTATTATGGGTTATCTCAAACAAATTTTGAGCAAACGCCCTGATCTAAAAGTCATCATTACTTCGGCAACGCTAGATGTAAACCGTTTTAGTGCTTATTTTAATCATGCACCCATTTTTGAAGTGGAAGGTCGAAGCTTTCCGGTTGAAGTCCGTTATCGCCCAATTTCTGAGCTAAGTATTGGCAGTAGTGATGACGATGAGTTTGATGATTTTGAAGAGAATTTACCGCGCGCAGTGGTACAGGCAGTTGAAGAATGCTTTGCCGATGCCGAAGAAAAAGGCCATCCGCAGCATGCAGATATCCTGATTTTTTCAAGTACTGAACAGGAAATTCGAGAGTTACAAGAAACATTAGAAAAATATGGCCCGAAGCATACCGAAATTTTGCCGCTATACGCTCGTTTAGGCTTAAGCGAACAACAAAAGATTTTTACGCCGGGAAATAAAGGCCGTCGAATTATCATTTCGACCAACGTTGCCGAAACCGCGCTGACCGTACCCAATATTCGCTATGTCATCGATAGCGGCTTTGCGCGAATCTCGCGCTATAACTATCGCTCTCGTGTACAGCGCTTACCCATAGAAGCCATCTCACAAGCCGCAGCAAATCAGCGTAAAGGACGCTGTGGTCGTATTGCGCCGGGTGTATGTATTCGTCTATACAGCGAAGAAGATTTTACTAGCCGTCCGGCCTTTACTGAGCCTGAAATTAAACGAACCAATTTGGCTTCGGTTATTTTACAGATGCAAAGCTTGGGCTTGGGGCGCGTTGAAGAATTTGACTTTATTGAACCGCCAGACCATCGTCTAGTCAATGACGGACGCAAGCTGTTGGTCGAGCTAGGCGCGTTTAATGAACAAAAAGCCATACTGACTCAAGTCGGGCAAATCATGGCACGCATGCCGATTGATCCGCGTTTGGCGCGTATGATTGTCGGCGGTTCTCATTTTGGCGTGTTGAACGAAATTTTGGTGGTGGTGAGTGCCCTCGCGGTACAAGATCCGCGTGAGCGTCCTGCCGACAAACAAGTGCAAGCTGATCAGAAACATGCGTTGTTTCGTGAAGCTGACTCTGACTTTTTATTTTATCTTAAACTCTGGGATACCTTAAAAAATAGCCCGGAAACATCGAGTGAAAATAAACGTCGTCATTTTGCTCGTCAGCATTTTCTGAGCTGGTTACGTTTGCGCGAGTGGAAGCAAACCCATGCACAGTTGGTCGATCTGGCAAAAGGCTTAAATTTATCTTTTAATGAAAAAACTGCCACCTATGAAAATTTGCATCGCGCACTGCTAACAGGCTTGCTGTCGTTTATTGCCAATAAAACCGATGAACGAAACATTTATATGGCTGTGCGCCAGCAAAAAGCCAAAGTGTTTCCAGCGAGTACGCTGCACAAATCGAATACGGCATGGGTCATGGCCTTCGAAATGGTCGAAACCTCACAGGTGTATTTAAGAACTTTGGCCAAAATCGATCCGGAATGGATATTGCTTGCGGCACGAGATTTACTGAAATATCACTACTACGAGCCACACTGGTCGAAAAAAACAGGCTTGGTACAAGCTTATGCACAAATTTCGCTGTTTGGCCTGATTGTAGAGCCAAAGCGGCTGGTCAATTTTGAAAAAGTCGACCATCCTGCTGCGCGTGAAATTTTTCTACGTGATGCGCTCACGACTGGCAATTTAGGCATCACGCCACCATTTTTAAAGCATAATTTACTTAAGCTCGAAGAAGTTGAGCGAGTTGAAGACAAGTTGCGTCGCCGTGATTTAGTGGTTGATGAAGAAACAGTCTATCAATTTTACGCCGAACGTGTTCCTGCCGAAATAGCAAGTCGACGTAGTTTTGAAGACTGGCGTGCAACGGTTGAACCCAAACAGCCCCGTTATTTATTTATTGATGACGATGCGCTCTGGCAAAATGATCGACCAACCACGCAACAATTTCCGGATTATTTGCAAAATGGTGAACTCCGTCTGGCCACCAGTTATCGTTTCGATCCGAGTCATGATGAAGACGGTGCAACGGTTAAAATTCCAGTACAGGCACTGCCACAAGTGGATGAAAATCGTTGGTCTTGGGGGATACCGGGTTGGCATCTGGATTTAATCGAAGCTTTGCTTAAATCTTTGCCTAAAGACAAGCGTCGTCATTTGGTTCCCATTCCCGATACAGCCAAAAAACTGATGCAATCAGTTGATGCTGTCCATTTAAATCAGCATATCTTTAAATTTTTGGCTTTTGCACTTCGTGGTGAAGAGATCACTGAAAAAGATTTCTCTTTTGAGCGAATTGAGCAGTATCTGGTGCCGTTTATTGTGGTGAACGATGAAAAAGGGCGTATTCTTGAAAAAGGACGCGACCTTGCTGAACTCAAAGCGCGTTGTCGTACCGAAACTCATCGTCCGGTGAAACAGTTGAAAGGCGAGTTTCAACAATTTCCTGACAACTTCGTATTTGAAGCATCGCAGAAAGTAACGGGTGTGGTGGTAAAGCAGTATCAGGCTTTGGTACCTGCTAAAGCTTTTACTGCACTCGAGCAAAAAGATGAATCTGGCGTGGTCATTCAAACCTTTAACGATCAGCATGAAGCGATTAAGCAGCATCGCGAAGGTGTGATTCGCCTGATTCATATGCAATTGGGGGATTTAACTCGCCAGTTGAAAAAGCAGATTTCCAAACCGCTTTTCTTGGCCTATTCACCTTTGGGTGAAAAAGCCAAACTCGAGCAAATGCTGGTGTATGCGACACTTCAGCTCAGCATCGATACCTTACCAGTCAATAAGGCTGAGTTTGAAGCACTGCTTAAACAGGTCAAACAGCAGTTCTTAACGCATGGACAGCAGGCTTTAGAAGTGATTTCCGATATCTTTGTTCAGTGGCAAGACATTCGTCGTCAACTGATGATGCTGGATGGCGATATTTTTGGTCGTAGCATTGACGATATTGAAGATCAGCTGGATTTAATGCAGCTTAGCGACTTTGTGTATACGCAAGGGTCAGAGGTTTGGCTTGAATATCCACGTTATTTAAAAGCATTATTAATGCGTTTAGATCGTTTACCCAATAATTTAAAGCGTGATGAGTCGGCCATTGCCGATGTTGACCCTTGGATGGATAAGCTCTTTAAGTTTAAGCACAAACCTGAACTTAAAGAGATTTATTTTATGGTTGAAGAACTGAGAATCTCACTGTTTTCACAACCTATGAAAACTAAGATGCCAGTGTCATCATCACGTCTGCAAAAAGCTTGGCAGCGTTTAGGAATTCAATAATCCCCGCATTCTCATAAGGAGTTTTACATGGGCGTACGTATTACCGGTACAGGCTTGTACCATCCAGCCGAATCGATTAGTAATCAAGAACTGGTCGAAAGTCTTAATGCCTATGTAGAACAGTACAATCAGGACAATGCTGAGAAAATCGCTGCGGGTGAGTTGTCAGAGCGTTTAGGCTCAAGTGCTGAGTTTATTGAGAAAGCATCAGGGATTCAGCGCCGTTACGTGATTGAAAAATCAGGTGTACTTGATCCATCACGCTTGCGCCCACGCCTTGAAGAACGTACCGATGACGAGCTTTCGATTCAAGCCGAATGGGGCATGTGGGCAGCAAAGGATGCCATGACCAATGCGGGGGTAGCTCCGGAAGATATCGATGTCGTGATTTTGGCATGCTCTAATTTGCAGCGTGCCTATCCGGCAGTTGCTGTAGAAATACAGACGGCGCTCGGGATCGAAGGATATGCCTATGATATGAATGTGGCATGTTCGGCGGCAACGTTTGGCTTAAAACAGGCATATGATGCCATTAAGTCTGGCGCGCGCCGTGTGCTACTGGTCAATGTTGAAATTACTTCAGGCCATACCGACTATCGTTCACGCGATTGTCACTTTATTTTTGGTGATGTTGCTACGGCATCGATTATTGAGGACACCGAAACTAAAAATGGGTTTGAAATTTTAGATATCCATTTGTTTACCCAGTTTTCCAATAATATTCGTAATAACTTCGGCTTTTTAAATCGAAGTGAAGATGCGGTACGTGATGACAAGCAGTTCCGACAAGATGGCCGTAAAGTATTTAAGGAAGTGTGTCCTTTGGTGGCAAAAATCATCAGTACACAACTTGAAAAAAACCAAATTGAAGCTGAGTCGATCAAGCGTTTCTGGTTGCATCAGGCTAATCTGAACATGAATCAGCTGATTGCCAAACTGGTATTGGGTAAAGATGCTGAACCTGAGCGCACACCTATTATCTTAGATGAATTTGCCAACACGTCATCTGCGGGAGTAATGATTGCGCTGCATCGTACGGGTCATGAGGTCGAATCAGATGAATATGGCGTAATCTGTTCATTTGGTGCGGGTTATTCTGTTGGATCGATCTTGGTTCAAAAGCGACTAGCAAGCTAATTATTAGCGCATAAAAAATCCCGCCGATGCGGGATTTTTTATGCGCTAAGCGTTACTGAATAAAAGCTTTAACGCTGATGAGTGTACGATAAATGCCCCAGAGTAATGGAATACCCACCGCTAACCATGCCAACACCACCAGTAACAGGTGGTTGTTACTTGCAGTACTCGATTCAGTCAGAATCGCACTCGATACTTGTTGATTTTCATGATGTTTTTCGGCACTTTTTTGCTCGGCTTCAAGTTCGGCTGGCGTCATGAAATACTTGGGATTGACCGGACGAATACATACGTTACAAATTAAACCCACAATTAATAAGCCTGCCAAAATAAACATGGTCTGGTTATAGACTTGGCTCGCTGCAAGGCCTAAACCAAGTTGATAGTCACGCATATTATTCACAATCACAGGCCCTAAAATACCGGCGGTAGCCCATGCGGTGAGTAATCGACCATGAATTGCGCCAACCATTTGGGTGCCAAATAAATCGGCCAGATAAGCCGGAACTGTAGCAAATCCACCTCCGTACATACTGATGATGATACAGATCGCCCCAACAAATAACAGCTTACTTTCCATTTGCGCTGCAAACGGTACAAAAGCGTATAAAGCCGCACCTAAAATAAAAAATACGCTATAGGTGGCTTTACGCCCGAGACGATCGGATAAACTGGCCCACGCAATCCGACCCCCAATATTAAATAGACTCAGCAATGCAGTGAAGCCGGCAGCGATTGCTGCAATAGTTTTGAGCTGATCTTGACTAAGTTCTGAAAATTTTAAAGGTAGCCCAATTAACTGACCCGCAAAAACCTCCTGAAGCATGGGTGAAGCCATGCCAATCACGCCAATCCCCGCGGAAACGTTCATGCAGAGTACCGCCCAGACCAGCCAGAACTGAGGGATGCCCCAGATCTTTTTAACATGTACATGTTGTTTGGTAATAAATGCATTTTGCTGCATTTTGGCGCTCGGTTCCCAACCTGCAGGTTTCCAGTTTTGTGCCGGAATTCGGTAAGTCAGTGCACCCGCAACCATAAATACAAAATAGATCAGCGCCATGCAAACAAAAGTCGCTGCCACGCCCACATTGGTTGGTGTTGAAAAGTGTGCCATTAATTCGACTGCAAGAGGTGAACCAATCATGGCACCGCCACCAAAGCCCATAATCGCCAAGCCTGTTGCCAAACCGCGGCGGTCGGGGAACCATTTAATGAGCGTACTGACGGGGGAGATATAACCCAAACCCAAGCCAATTCCGCCAATCACGCCTGATCCTAAAAGCATCAACCAAAATTGATGTAAATGAATGCCGAGCGCAGAAATCAGCATGCCGCCACACCAGCACAGCGCACTAATCAGTCCAGCCTTTCGTGGGCCAACGCGCTCTAACCATCCCCCCCAAATTGCAGCGGAGCTCCCCAGCAAAACAAAAAACAGCGTATACATCCAGCCGAGCGTCGAGATTTTCCAGTCACAAGTGGTAATAAACAATTGCTGAAAAAAGCCGACATCGGCAGCACAAGCGACAGGATCTTCAATTCCAATTGCTTTGGAGAGCGGTAGCCAGAACACCGAAAATCCATAGGCCATACCAATACACAGATGAATGGCAAGAGCGGCAGGAGGGACGAGCCAGCGATTAAAATCTGGCTTTGCAATGATTCTTTGCTTAGAAAGAAAGGGGGGCTGAGCGCCAGAGGTTGAATCTGTTGTTGCCATAACGTGATTTCCCTATTTTATTTGCTTCGATATACGTCATAGTTTGGCCTTTGTCGATGATTATTTATTGAGATCTGATTGAAAATCTGGTTGTTAGTATCGACAAATCTTAAAATTTTTTGGCGCAGACATGGAGTAGACGATTTTTCCATCATACAGGGAGTTTAAAAATAAGGAATCTTAAAAATATTGAGAATGTGATTCTATTTAGAGTCGTAAGAATTCATCAAAATTATTATAAATTAATGTTTTAAACTATTTTTTTTATCAAGATATAAAAATTAGATCAAGAATAATCAAAAAAACAATGATGAATATCGCGGCGTAGTGAAATGAGTACCGCTAAACCCAAATGATGTCGATTTTCCTTACTTAACTCATCATCCCACAATTAAGGCATCATTCTAAATGAATAAAGTATCTAATTTGCCTAAAAAAGCAACTAACTCAATGAAATTATAAAGAAAAAATTGACAATATAACAACAAAGTGTAAAGTTTTGTTTCTAAATTTTTACAACATGTAATCATTGAGTTTGAAATGAAAAAAACATTAATTGCGTCTTTATTGGCAGTCACTGCAACGTTCACAGGATGTGCAACCATTATTACGGGTTCAACCCAAACGATGTCATTTAAAAGCGTACCAGAAATTGCAACGATCACGATCACCAATAAAAAAGGTGAAAAAGTGCATATGGGACAAACTCCTGCGACTGTAACTCTTAAAAAAAGCGCCGGTTTTTTCCAGCCTGAAAACTATCAAGTCTCATTTTCTAAAGATGGATATCAAACTCAAACCATGCAAGTCAAGTCACGCTTAAATGGCTGGTATTTCGGTAATATTATTTTTGGTGGTCTGATTGGAATCTTGGTTGTAGATCCAATGACTGGCGCCATGTTTACTTTAAGCCCTAAAGATGTGAATGCAGTATTGGCAAGTAATGGCATTGATACTGCAAAAAATGAAAAAACACTTGCAGTGATTTTAAAACAAAATGTGCCTGAACAGGTAATGGCACGTTCAACCAAACTAAACTGATACAAGATACCCGCCTTCGAGCGGGTATTTTTTTATGAATCAATTGAGAGTTGTTTAAACAAGTTGCTATAAATCGAGTAGTGTTAGATGAAAAGTCATCTTATACTCAAGCTTTTAAGCCACTCACATCATGATGAAACGTCATAGTCTCGCGCTTTTGCTCCTTAGTTTATCGCTTACTGCATGTGATCGTTCACCAGAACAACCTGAGCCAAAGACATCGGCAGATCATGTATCGAGCGCAGCGCATTCGGCCTCTGCACCGATGCACAGCTCCGAAGCTGTTGAAGCACAAAAGGCGCCAAAAGCAATTAACTATCAGGCCCAGTTTGAACAATCGGACAAACAAATTAGTCATTTTATGGACTTGCTCGACAATCCCAATACTTCGCAAACCCAGCGCGTCCAGATTTTGTGCGTCGATTGGCCCAATGTTTATAAATCTGAATACATACCGGCGCTGGTTCATTTAAAGCCAAATCAGTTTAATGAAACCAAATTGTTGGCAGAGCTCAAAACCGCGACGGATTACTATAAAGAAGGTTCTGGAATTGTATGTAAGTAGCTTGGCACGGCACTGGTAGCTCGTTAAATGAGTTCAGTTCAATTTTAATTTTACTGAGTGATTAATACTGCCAGTAAAGTGGGGTGCCATAAATCTCGCTAAAGTAATCGATGACTGCACGAACATTCAGGGGTGGATGGCGTGCATTTGGATAAATTGCAGCAATGTATTGAGGTTGGGATTTAATCGAGACTTCATGCGGTTGAAGTAATTGAACTAAATCACCTGACTTTAACGCTTCTCCAATGAGCCAATCTGGGAACATGACAATACCCAGACCATCAAGTGCTGCACGCATAAGGCTCTCAGCATTATTCGATGTCATGAGTGCATGGACTGGTAATTGAGTCCATGCACCGTCTGCTTCTTTAATTAACCAGCGATTTGGCCCTTCAAATCCTTTATAAACAAGCGCTTTATGCTCTAATAACTGCGTAGGTTGTTGAGGTTGTCCGTATCTGGATAAATATTCAGGTGATGCCGCAAGATAATATTTTTGTGCACCAAATACACGCGCGTGCAAAGATGAATCGTTGAGTACGCCTATACGAAAAACCAGATCGGTGCTGTCTCTAAATGGATCGATATATTCGTCGGTTTGAATCAGCTCAATCGAAAGTTTTGGATAGCGCTTACAGAGCCCTGTTAACCACGGTGCAATATGTCGTTGACCAAAAAATACAGGTGCATTAATTCGAATGAGACCAGATGGCTCAACAGTCTTATCTTGTAAAGCTTCTTGAGCTTCGTCAAACTGATCGAGAATACGCTTGGCATATTCATAAAACAAATGACCCGATTCCGTGGGGGTAATTGCCCGTGTATTACGATAAAAAAGTTGCTGCTCCAGTGCATTTTCAAGCTGTTGAATGGTTCTTGAAATTAATGACGCTGAAACCACTTCTTTTCTGGCAACAGTAGAAAAATTTTGCGCATCATACACCTGAACAAATAAACGAAGCGCACGTATATCAATAGAATGTGAAAGATTCATTTGTGCAATATCTGCAAAAGTGATTTATGAATTATGCGGTTTTTAAAATGAATTGGCTAGATTAATATGCGTTGCTTTCAACACAACGATCGGGTTAATCATGCAATTGGTCTTTGTTCTGTTAACCATTTTAGGTGGAATGGGACTGTCTGTCGAAGCTGGGTTATTAGGCCCACTGGGTGCACAAGTCGGGGAGCTATGGGCAACATTCAGTATTTTTGGAGTTGGCGCAGCACTCACATTTTTACTGATGCTGTTTTTTAGTCCGCGAAATACGCCTTCATTTTTCTCGATACCTTCTTGGCAGTTGCTTGGCGGTGTATTGGGTCCGATTTATGTGATTATTCTGACCATTACTACACCTGTGATTGGCATAGCCATGACCATGATTGGTATTTTAGCCGGACAGATTTTTAAAAGTCTGATGATTGATCACTTTGGTCTATTGGGTGTATCACATCGAAAAATCGATTCTAAACGTCTTATTGCTCTAGTTTTTATTGTGATTGCACTTATTTTGGTTGCACGAGGATAGCGAATATGATCACAACATTTATGATTCTATTGGCAGTGTTTGGTGGTGCCATGTTGAGTGTTCAAGCTGCAATTAATGGCCAACTTGGAAGCCAAGTCGGTGTGTTTAAAAGTGCGTTTTTAACCTTTTCGGTTGGTGCATTAATTACTGCCTTATTAATTTTTTATTTTGAACCCAAACATTCACTGACTTTGCTTGATGTACCTAAATGGCAATTATTAGGTGCTTTTTGTGGTGTGCCATATATTGTTGTTATGGTGCTGGCTGTACAGCGTATCGGGACCGCTGTTGCAACAGTTGCTGTGATTTTCGGTCAGTTGCTCATGAGTATGTTGATCGATAATTTTGGCTGGTTGAATAATGAAGCTTTGCCTTTTTCTATTGAACGATTCGCGGCATTAATTTGTTTGGGTATAGCGCTTTACTTTATCTACTCAAGCAGTAAGACGATACAACCTAAGGCCGAATAAAGTATCAGACCTAAAGTCTCCTAGATAGCAAAAAGATATCAGATATTGATTGATGAATTTCATGTTTATCATATGTTTCGTCTCTTATTTGAATCATCTATAAGTAGACATAAGTTAGAAGATGCAAAAACCCCGAAAGGGGTTTTTTAAAAGGTAATTAAAATAGAAAAATTTACGGAAATTGAATGAAAAATTTTATAAAAATGAGTATTAAACTTGGGATGAGACCTAAGATTTACACTTGTAATTTGCTGATAATTTAGTCAGTTATATGAAACAGCAGCTTAATAATTTTAAAGCATCAAAATCTTGATTTTATTGAAATATTGTAACAAAATAATTATTTTACTCATGGCATCTTTTAAATGAGTATGCTTGAAAGAATTGTTTCGTTTGTGAGGTTCAAAATGACAGTAAAAGTAAGTATCAGAAAAATACTTTCTGAGAATTTCTTTCAAAAGAATACGACTTTTGAAAATTTAGACGATCTATTTTTAAGAGCTGGTATCACTATTTTTTCATTAGAAGATGATAAAGCGTTATCTGAAAATAAATACTTCAACTTATTTATTAAAAACAATACGTTGTATAGAGATTTTAATGACATGAAGGGTAAAGCTATTACGTTTTCAATGTTTCAAAACTTGCGATAAATAACGGCATGTGAAATATATTATTTATTCTTATTTTTCAATTGTCTTCAAAATTTCAGGATATAACTTATATGATTCAATTTTGCTTAATTTGCTAAATATTAAGCCGAATTATAAAGCAATTAAAACGAATGAGAGTTGTATCTGAAAGCGACTTAAATTAGGTATTACTGGGAAATGGTGTTACTATAGCTTTAGCCGAAATTGTTCCGATTCAGAACAAGTAGATTTGAGTTGTTAATGGACTTGCGCTCCCACATTTTATAAAAGTAATTATTATTTTATACGAATTCAAATCTTTAACGCATTGTGTACCTAAAAGGTACACCGGTGAATAGCAGTTTGAGCAAATCAGGCTGCTATGTTGAATCAAACTAAATATGATCAATCGACACCTATGTGTCATTAAAGCTGATGTAACTGTTATAGATCTTAGGCGAGATGCCTTTAACTTATCACTATCCAAGTTGGATACATGTAAATTAATCTTTTCTGATTACAAAAGCTCATAAATATGGGTTTTATAATGAATATTATGAACGGCTGGACAACAGCCAAAGCAGTAAATGGCGACATTATTCGCGTGAATATTGTGCCATTAAAAAAAGTCCAAAGTAACTTGCATGGTCAGACCTTGGTTGAGGTGACGAAGCAAGTTGAATTAGAATCTGGTACGGTTCTGGCATTAAATTTAGATGGAAAGTCTTTCTACACCGAATTTAATAAACTCTATAAATTACAATCTAATTTTTTTATATGAAAAAATAGTGAAAGTTGAATGTGATGATCAATAAACAAGCCATTGAAATAAAATCAGTATTTAATCTCGTTTACTATGCAAATGACGTTTTGCAAAATTTTGAGGTAGATATTGCAAGTGTCATGACTAAAGGGCATGTAGATAACAGTAAAGTGCTCTGGCTCGCATTAAACAATCATGAACCTGGTACTGCTGTAAAAATATTAAAAACCAAATGATAGCTGTATGGTTAAAAAATAGATAAAAAAGCTCATAATATGAGCTTTTTTATTATATATATCTTATTTTATTCATTTTAGTGACCTCAATGACTTTATATATTTTATGATTAAAAATGAGTCCATCATGTACTTTCACGCGATCCATAAAACTCCAGAGCTCAAATGGACAAAACTCATTATTGTCTTCAAAAATCCATAACCATTCATTTGTTTCGTAAAGAAGTTCTTTATTAAATTGAATATCTTTTACTTTGATGATTTTTCTGATGAAATTATTTGCATCTTGAATCGTGATTTTATAATTAATCATGGTAGACCTAGACATAAGGTATCCTTTTGGCCTAAATTGAGATTAATTAATTTATTTAAATAGTTAAATTTATTTCAATTAAAATATTTATAACTTAATTAGTTAATTAAAAAATAGGAAGGTGATAAGAAAATTATTTTACATTGAAATTCCGATGAGGAATCATCCGAAAATAAATATAAAATTAATGCATTTTAAAATTCGACTATAACATATAATTGTTAATGTGATAGAAAATATTTTTTTAATGATATTTTTAAGGTTCTAATTTTTATCGATTTTTGCGTAATCGTATTTTATTTTTGTAAGTATATATATATCAAATAAGCATATACTTGATGTGGTTTTTAGGATAGTATAGAGTCTAGCTAGAGAAATGAAACAATTAGTTAAACCTTTTAAAGTATCGAAGTTTTATTCATAATCCTCCGTTTTTTAGATTCTTGAGCTTAATTTGTTAAATTTTCAAAGTTATATCGGTCAAATTTTATTTGGCAATTTACTATTAAAAATATAGGGTAAGATTATGTCTAACACAGTTACTGGAACCGTTAAATGGTTTAACGAAACTAAAGGTTTTGGCTTTATTCAACCAGATTCAGGTCCTGACGTTTTTGCACATTTCAAAGAAATTGCAAGCTCAGGTTTCAAAACGCTTCATGAAGGTCAGCGTGTATCATTTAGCATCGTTGAAGGCCAGAAAGGTCCAAGCGCTGTCAATATTGTTGCTCAATAAGTAACAATTAAAAAAAAGCACTTTCGGGTGCTTTTTTTATTGCTGAATTTTAGACTTTTTCTCGATCAGATGATGCTAACTCAGTCCTTTGTGTATTCTGAATCCATATCATTTCATCATTAAACAAAGCTATTCATTGAAACACTGATGATTTGGTTGCTTAGAATTTTAAAAGACAGTCTATTAAGAAATACTGTTTATGAGGGAAGTGTTGTCAAGTTTATACTCTATATCATAGAAATTAACTAAACTCTTTAAGCCAATTTGGCAGCAATTTTATTATCAGTGCGTATACAAAATTCTTAGACAAAAAAAAGTCATACAACATTGAATGTTATATGACCTGTAAATCCAAATTTAAAAATTTTGGAGCGGGAAACGAGACTCGAACTCGCGACCCCAACCTTGGCAAGGTTGTGCTCTACCAACTGAGCTATTCCCGCAATGTGTGGTGCATTATATACAGTTTGTCTTGACTGTCAATACATCAACAAGAGGAATTGCTGAATTAATCAGCACGTCGCCATACAGTTCCTTGGCGTGTATCTTCTAAAACGATTCCACTATCAAGTAGAGACTTACGAATTGCATCTGCACCAGCAAAATCTTTGGCTTTTTTTGCATCCGCTCGTTGTTGAATCAGTGTTTCAATTTCGCTATCGGAGAGTCCAGAATCTTCGTGTCCAATGGTAGATTTTAAGAAATCATCCACATGATGCTGTACCAATCCTAAAATATCGGTCAAAGCACGAAGCGTTGAGTAAAGTGTTGTTGCCAGATCAGATTGCTCTTCCTTGACCGCACGATTTAGCTCACGAATTAATTCAAACAATACGGCCATAGCTTCAGGCGTGTTGAAATCATCGCGCATAGCCGTATTGAAGCGCTCTACATATGTTTGCTCTAAATGAGAGGTCTTGGTTTGACCAAACACTTGTTCATAAGCTTTAAATGCATGATAAAAACGACTTAATGCAGTTTTCGCCTCTTTGAGTGCGGTATCTGAAAAATTGACTGGGCTACGATAGTGCGATGACACAATAAAGTAGCGAATCACTTCAGGGTGAAACTTATCCATAACATCGCGAATGGTAAAGAAGTTACCCAAAGACTTAGACATCTTTTCGCCGTCAACATTGATAAAGCCAACATGCATCCAGTAATTGACATACTGCTCGCCGGTTGAAGCCTCACTTTGCGCAATCTCATTTTCATGGTGCGGAAATGTTAAGTCCGAGCCGCCGCCGTGAATATCAAAGTGATTGCCTAGGCAGCATGTCGACATTGCGGAACACTCGATATGCCAGCCTGGACGACCATTGCCCCATGGTGAAGCCCAAGAAGGCTCATTTTCTTTCGCATGTTTCCAAAGTACAAAGTCAAAGGGATGTTTTTTCTCGACTTCCACATCGATGCGTTCACTTGCACCCGCTTGCATGTCTTCAAGCTTACGACCAGATAAGCGTCCGTATTTTTCAAACTTATTCACTTCAAAATATACGTCACCATTTGTTGCTGGATATGCCGTACCTTTATCGACCAAAGTACTGATCATGGCCTGCATTTGATCGATATATTCGGTCGCTTTTGGTGACTCATCCGGTTCGGCACAGCCCAGTTGCGCTGCATCTTGATTCATTGCGTCGATGAAACGGGCAGTTAATTCTTGAATTGATTCATTATTTTCATTCGCACGTTTGATGATTTTGTCATCAATATCGGTAATGTTGCGGATATAACGAACGTTCCAGCCCTGACTACGTAAAAAACGGATAATGTAGTCAAATGCAACCATTACTCGAGCATGCCCAATATGACAATAATCATAGACCGTCATACCACAGACATACATGTCAATCTGACCGGGTCTGCGGGGAACAAATTCAACTTTCTTACGTTGCTCTGAGTTGTATAAAACAAATGGTTGCATAAAGGTCTTCAAAACTCACCAAAAACAGTGTTACATCATAACGTAAGCAAGATTTTTAACAAAGTTTTATCACTCAAATTTCTAAGCTTGTGAAAACTTGTACATTTAAAAACGTGTCTTGATCAGAGCTATGTTAGAATAACGCAAATTTTTTGCGTCAAAGACTAAGCTGCAATTTGCACTTAAGTTGAAGTTATTCGAGCTATTTTTATGACCATGACCACCGATTTTAAAAAAATCGCATTCGAAACGATCGCTATTGAACAGCATGCACTTGATGTGTTGGCCAAACAAATCGATACGCGATTCAATCAGGCCTGTGAAATTATCTTGCAGTGTAAAGGCCGTGTTGTGATTACGGGGATGGGAAAGTCGGGACATATTGGTCGTAAAATGGCAGCAACATTTGCCTCAACAGGAACGCCATCATTTTTTATGCATCCAGGTGAAGCGGGGCATGGTGATTTAGGAATGCTGGTACGTGGCGATGTGCTGATTGCGATTTCGAATTCAGGTAAGAGTGACGAAATCATGATGCTGATGCCTCTGATTAAGCATCTTGAAGTGCCGTTGATTACCATGAGTCGTGATGATAAAGGACCAATGCCGCAAAATGCCGATGTTGCTTTGACTTTAGGCGAATCGGATGAGGCATGTCCGCTAGGTTTAGCGCCGACCTCAAGCACTACCGCAACACTGGTACTTGGCGATGCGCTCGCTGTTGCGTTACTTGAAGCGCGCGGTTTTACCGCAGATGATTTTGCACGTTCGCATCCGGCTGGTGCATTAGGTAAGCGTTTGCTGTTGCATGTAAAGCACTTAATGCACACCGCAGATGAGCTTCCAAAAGTGTCACCCAACACGCCAATGAATCAGGTGCTTTACGAAATTTCCAATAAGCGCTTGGGGCTCACAACCGTTGTAGATGAGCAGGATCGCTTAATGGGCATCTTTACTGACGGCGATTTGCGCCGTTTAATTGATAAACAACAAGGCTTTGATGTGAATTTGCCTGTTCAAGATGTGATGATTACACAGCCGGCTACAATTTCACAAGAAGCAAGAGCAGTTGAAGCATTACAGCAGTTAAATGAACGAAAAATCAGTCAATTTGTGGTGGTCGATGATCAAAATAAAGTCATTGGGGTTATCAGCATGCATGACCTGATTCAAGCAGGGGTAAATTAAACATGGCGTCTTTTGCATTACTTGAGCAAGCACGACATATTCAAGCATTGGTGCTTGATGTAGATGGTATTTTAAGCGACGGTTTTGTTACGCTCACCAATACAGGCGATGAAATTAAATCCTTTGATATCCGTGATGGTCTGGGTATGAAATTAGTCCAGCAGGCAGGCTTAAAGGTGATCATTATTACTGGTCGTAAAAGTCATATTGTTGAAAAACGCATGTCTGATCTTGGTGTTGATCTGGTTTTTCAAGGACGTGAAGATAAGGGTGTTGCGCTCAAAGAAGCATGTGCGCAGTTTGAATTGTTACCGGAAGATTGTTTATACATGGGTGACGACTGGCCTGATTTGTCGGCTTTTTCCATTGCAGGGATGTGTGTGACCGTGCCCAATGGTCACGTCGAGGTAAGACGTCGTGCGCATTTGGTTACTCAGGCGATGGGCGGGCGTGGTGCAGTACGTGAAGTTTGTGATATGTTACTGAATGCAAAAGGAGTTTACGAAGAACTTCTTGCAAAATATCTCAGTGTACCCCATTAATATTCTTATAGAGTGATACAGGTCAGACACACCATTCATGGATACTAAAGCGCTTTATATTGCTGCTGTTGTCATCGCGTCTGTAAGTGGTGGCTATTACTATTACAGTGGCAAAGCAAAAAAACTGGATGTCGATTCGGCAAGAAATATGACTTATTCTGCGGAAGGTGTTTATCTCACTCAAACCGACGACCAGGGTCATCTTTACATTCGTGCCAAAGTGGATCGGTTAGAGCAGAACATGCAAAACCAGACCTCAAAACTTGAAAATCTGAATGCTTCGACCTACAAAAACGGTAGCGTCGACTCCACCTTTTTTTCAAAATATGCACACGGCTACAATGACAATGCAAAAGTGGTGCTGTCAGATCAGGTTGTCGCCACAAAGTTATCTGACCAAGGTAAAATTGAATTTAAAACCGATGAGTTAACCACTTATCCAGATACAAAACTGATTGAGACCTCACATCAAGTGAATGTTGACTCACCGCAATCGTCTTTTATCAGCAATGGATTAAAAGCAAATTTAAACACGGGTCAGTACGAGTTTTTTAATATTCGAGGAAAGTATGCGCCAAATTCTTAACTTTTTTTGCTCTTCAGCTTTCCTTAAAAAAGGTGTGTCTGTTGCCGTATTGGGGATCTCTTGTAGTAGCGTATTTGCTTTACCATCAGATCGTAATCAGCCTATTTCATTGGTTGCAGATCGAGCTACCTATAACGAAAAAACAGGTGTCACTACCTATACGGGCAATGTGATGATTGAACAGGGCACTATGAAGCTACAGGCAGATTCGATTGTGGGTCAGCTAAATTCACAGCGTCAGCTACAAACTGTAAATGCAACAGGTCGCCCAGCAAAATTTCAACAGCAGATCAGTGCTCAAAAAGGAATTGCGCGCGGCGAAGCACAAAAGATTGTCTATAATGCTGAAACCGGCATTATTACTTTAACGGGTAATGCCTATCTGAATCAGGATGGTGCCAGTGTCCGTGGTAATACGCTTCGCTACAGCATGAACAAAGGTGATATCGAGGCCCAAGGTTCAGGCTCGAATCGTGTGCAGTTAGTGATTCCACCATCTGCCTCTAAAAGTTTCCCGGGGGCACGTGACTAATGGAGCAAGCTTTGGATAAACCACAAACTTTGTGTATCAAGCACCTTGCAAAGAATTACAGTAAACGCTGGGTGGTCAAGGATGTGTCCTTTACGATGGAAAGCGGGCAAATTGTCGGTTTGCTGGGGCCAAACGGTGCCGGTAAAACCACAAGTTTCTATATGGTGGTGGGCTTGGTTCGCATGGATAAAGGTGAAATCCATCTTGATGATCTTGACCTGTCAGATCTTGCAATGCATGAGCGTGCGCGTAAAGGGATTGGGTATTTGCCACAAGAAGCTTCGATTTTCAGAAAACTGACCATTTCTGAAAATATTATGGCAATTTTAGAAACACGCAAAGATTTGAATAAACAACAGCGTCAGCAACGACTTCAAGAGCTGTTAAATGATTTCAAGATTACCCACATCAAAGATTCTTTGGGCATGAGTGTGTCGGGTGGTGAACGTCGCCGTGCCGAGATCGCGCGTGCCTTAGCAGCCGATCCAAAATTTATGCTCCTCGATGAACCGTTTGCAGGTGTCGATCCAATTTCTGTTGGAGACATCAAAGATATTATTCGTAACTTAAAAGATCGAGGCATTGGTGTGTTGATTACGGATCATAACGTACGTGAAACACTGGCTATTTGTGAACATGCATATATTGTTAGTGAGGGCGCGGTCATTGCCGAGGGTACACCACAAGAAATTCTAGAAAATGAGCAAGTACGTAAAGTTTACTTAGGTGATGACTTTACGGTTTAATTTTTGCGTATGAACTAGATTAATCGGTTTCATTCAATCCAGTAGAACTGAGTAATGACAGAATCGTTACACAGTGCTACTGGATTTTTTCATAATAAGAAAAAATGTATCTAAAACATGTGATTTATTTAGCATAATGCAATTTTTTGTGATAAAAATATGTGAAAATTTTACTGCCGTTTAACCATAAAAATATTTACTATGCATCGACCAATATCAATTTCTCATATGAGTGAAGCGGGGAAAAAGGTCACAACATTGAGAGTCTTACTGCTATGCAGTTCGATTTCGATGGTGACCTCTTCGGTATTCGCAGCGCCTTCCGATACATCTGGTTTTCATTTAAAAGATAAGATCAGCGGGTTATTTAAATCTAAACCAAACGATGATTACAAGACAGTTCAAATACAAAAGTTTCAAACTGTAAAGTTAGATCCGATTATTGTGCAGGGATTGCCGCAAGTGACCTATGGCGCGGTCGCACCTGATGCAAACACCGGTCCGGTCGAGTCGAGGCTCAGTGAAATTAATTTGGTCGATGCAGTCCAGATTGCCGTAAAGCGAAACCCTTCAATTGGTCAGGCCATTTCAACGATGGCGGCGCAAAACTCAAATATTGATGTAGCAAAATCGCAGTATTATCCACAAATCAGTGGTGGTATTTCGACTGGTGGTAATCTGGCATCGTCTGAACAGCGCGGTCGTCAAATGTTTACGATTAGTGCTTCACAATTGCTTTATGACTTTGGTCAGGTTAAATCCAATGTGACCTCGCAAGAAGCACGTTTGCAGCTACAACAAGCCAATGTGTTAGTCAGTATTGATTCAATTGCAACCGAAACAGCTGCTACTATTGTGAATATTGAACGCTATAAAAAACTGGTAGCAATTGCAGAGCAGCAAGTAAAAGGTTTACAGCGCATCTTGGGAATTACCGAATTAAGAGCGCAAGCGGGAATCAGTAGTCAGGCAGATCCGGTTCAGGCACGCTCTTATGTTGAATCGGCTCAATCGGCGCTGATCGCGCAGCGTTCGTTATTGCGTCAAAATCAGCAACGACTGACTGTTTTACTTGGCTTTGACTCGATGGGAAAATCATGGACGATTCCAGAAAATTTGGTTGAAGTCTCTGATTTATATAAAGAACCTGATTTTAATGTGATTCCAAATATGTTGGCCGCGCAGGCTGAAGTGGAAGTGGCCAAGGCAGATAAAAAAAGAACAGATTTAAGCCGTTATCCTACGCTTTCTTTGGTCGGTTCGGTGAGTCAGGCAGTCAATGGCACCAATCCAAATAACAACAAAGATGACGGATTTTACAGTTCGGTTGCTTTAGAGGCCAACACTAAACTGTATCAGGGTGGCGCAATTTCAGCTCAAATTCGCTCTGCGGGCTTTGCCGAAGAAGCCGCAAAATCTAAAGTCAATTCAGTTTATTTAGATGTCATGGATAATGTCAAAATTACACGTGAAAATATCGAAAATAAGCAAGAGCAAATTAAAGTGTTACGCGCCCGTCAAATTACTGCGGTGAAAACACGAGAACTTTACCAAGAACAATACAAGCTCGGCACACGATCTGCACTTGATCTATTAAATGCTGAACAAGCGATTCACTCGTCTGCCAACGAGCTTGAGAATGCACGTTACGACATTTATTCAAGTCTTGTTCAATATATTTCGACCACTGGAAAAACACGAGATGCCTACGGCCTCAATAATATTTCAATCCAGGGCTTTGAGGTGCAACCATGACAAAAACATTTCAATATCAACCATGGTTGCAGGCTGTCCTGACCATTGCACGTCATTATCGAATTGAATCTTCTGAAGAACGTATTCGGTTGCAACTCGATTGGAATCAAAACCACAATCCTGAAGAGGTATTGTCGTTGATGTGCAGACAAATGGGGTTGAGCTTACGTGTTGCCAAGTTTGATTTAGACTTGATCAATCCATGGCGTTTACCCGTGATTGCCGAATTTAAAGATGGCCAGATTGGTGTAATTGATAAAGCGGATGCGCAGGGTAATGTGAGCATTCAGCTCAGTGGTGATCATGGTTTATCACAAAGTTTTGCAATAGAAAGCCTAAAAGGACTGGTCAAAAATATCTATATATTACGACCAGAAGCATCGATTGCCGATGCGCGTGTTGATGAATACATTAAACCTTATGAGGCGAGCTGGTTCTGGTCAATTGTACTCAAAGACTGGAAGCGCTATATCGACATTATGTTTGCATCCTTAATTGCAAATATTTTGGCGCTTGCAACGGTTGTATTTTCGATGCAGGTGTACGATCGCGTCGTGCCTTCCCAGTCGATCCCAACACTTTGGGTGCTGGCTGGCGGTGTATTTATTGCTGCAATCTTTGAGTTTATTTTACGCGTCAGTCGTATCTACTTGTCGGATATTATTGGAAAGCGTGCAGATCTTAAAATTTCTGATCGTGTATTTGGTCATGCACTGCGTATTAAAAATAATGAACGCTCTAAATCGACAGGCACCTTTATTTCGCAAATTCGTGAATTAGAAGGTGTTCGAGAGCTAGTGACATCGACGACCATTACAGCGATTGCTGATTTACCGTTTTTTATCCTGTTTTTGGTGATCATGTGGATCATTGGCGGTCATGTTTTTTGGGTGGTTGTGGTTATTGTGCCGCTTATGATTTTGCCGGGTATTTTGGCACAAAAGCAGCTCGCTAAACTGGCTAAAGAAGGTATGCGAGAATCTGCGATTCGTAATGCTATTTTGGTTGAAGCCGTACAAGGCATTGAAGATATCAAACTGCTCCGTGCAGAATCACGCTTTCAAAATCAGTGGAACCACATGAACGAACTGTCTGCAGATTACAGTATGCAGCAGCGTAAAATTGTAGGTGTGCTATCTGCTTGGACACAAAAGCTACAAGGGCTGACTTACGCCTTGGTGATTTTGGTGGGTTGTTTTGCGGTCATGGATGGTGATATGACCACAGGTGCGCTAGTTGCGTGTTCGATTCTATCTTCGCGTATGCTGGGGCCTATTTCGAATATTACTGGAGTTTTAGGTCGTTTACAGCAAGCCAAAGTAGCCAAAAGCAGCCTTGATGAGCTTATGAAAAAATCCGTGGATCAACCAGATCGTGCCCATTTGGTGCATAAGCCAGTGATTCATGGCGATTATGAGTTGAGCAATGTGGTGTTTCAGTATGATCCAGAAGACAACAAACCAAACCTTACGATTTCAAGATTAAAAATTAAGGCAGGTGAAAAAGTTGCCATTTTAGGACGTAATGGCGCAGGTAAATCGACCTTGCTACAGCTTTTGTCTGGTATGCAATTTCCGGTCAATGGAAAAATTACGTTGGATGATCTTGAACTTTCAATGATTGATCCGGCAGATGTGCGTCGTGATATGGGTCTTTTAAACCAAAATGCCAACTTGTTTTATGGCACGATACGTGAAAACTTGACGCTAGGTGCTCCTTTGGCCAACGATGAAGATATCATCAAGGCATTACGTGTAACAGGTGCTTTAGCCTTTGTAGAAGAGAAAAAAGAAGGTCTCGATCATCTTATCTTAGAGGGTGGAATTGGTTTTTCGGGTGGTCAGCGTCAGGCATTGTTACTTTCACGTTTGCTCATTCGTCAACCCAACATTTTACTACTCGACGAGCCAACGGCTGCCATTGATGATGTGTCAGAAAAACAACTCATCGATCATCTAAAAGTATGGTTGTCGCATCGTACATTGGTGGTGGCAACTCACCGTAGAGCAGTACTTGAACTAGTTGACCGAATTATTGTGATTAACGACGGCAAGATCGTGATGGATGGTCCACGTGATCAAATCTTAAATCAATCAACTCAGGCTAAAGCAGTTGCGCCAGCACAGGGGATTAAATCATGAGCGATCAACAACAAGCAAAATCCCGCTCATTAAATGTTTCATATAAAGAGCCACCTTTACCTCGTGCCAGCTTCGTTATCTGGATTGTGGGGATTGCCTTACTGATTCTAATTGTCTGGGCGTGGTTGTTTAAGCTTGAAGAAGTATCAACGGGTACAGGAAAAGTTATTCCGTCATCGAAAGAGCAAGTCATTCAATCTCTAGACGGTGGTATCTTGACGAAGTTGGATGTCAAAGAAGGCGATATTGTTGAGAAAGGTCAGATACTTGCACTCCTAGATCCAACACGTTTTGAATCCAATGTTGGCGAGTCGCAATCACTTTTGGTTGCCGCTCAAGCCACTTCGGCACGTTTGCGTGCTGAGGTGAATGGAACACCGTTATCTTTTCCTGAGCAGGTGCTAAAGGAGCCAAAACTGGTACAAGAGGAAACTGCACTTTATAACTCGCGTCGTTCGAATTTAGAAGAAACGGTTTCGGGTTTGCAACAAGCCTTGCGTTTAGTTCAACAAGAACTGGTGATGACCGAGCCATTAGTGGCTAAAGGTGCAGCCAGTGAGGTTGAGGTGCTGCGTTTAAAGCGTGAAGCAAATGATTTACAAAATAAAATCAATGATGCGCGTAGCAGTTATTATGTAAAGGCACGTGAAGAGCTTTCAAAATCAAATACCGATGTTCAAACCCAGCAACAGGTGATTAAAGGGCGTACCGATACTTTATCTCGTACCGTATTTAAAGCACCGGTTCGCGGTGTAGTCAAAGAAATTTCAGTGACCACTTTGGGCGGTGTCATCCCTCAAAACGGTAAACTGATGACCATTGTGCCATTGGATGAAAAATTACTAATTGAAGCGCGTATCTTACCGCGTGATATCGCTTTTATTCGTCCGGGGCAAGAAGCATTGGTTAAAATTACCGCTTATGACTATTCGATTTACGGTGGTATGCAAGGCAAGGTGACGTTTATTTCACCAGATACGATTCGTGATGAAGTCAAGCAGGATCAGTTTTACTATCGTGTTTACATTCGTACCGATTCCGATAAACTTTACAATAAATCTGGTAAGGCATTTGGAATTACGCCAGGTATGGTGGCCACAGTTGATATCAAAACTGGACAAAAAACCATTATGGACTACTTGTTAAAACCATTTAACAAAGCGAAAGAAGCGCTGCGAGAGCGTTAAGTGAAAAAGCCCCGACACTGATCGGGGCTTTTTTCTATCGAAATTATATCTAGAAATTGCGTATAATTTCGGTCTTGTACAGTGTGTGATGGGTAATATGGCGTTTACGATTAGCGAAGTTGTTTCATATGAAGAGGAAATAAAAAAAAGTCGCTTCCAGGCAATCGCTATTCCTGTAGAGACCGAGCATCAGATCAAAGCATATTTGGATCAATATTACGATCACTCGACGGCACATCAATGTTGGGCATGGAAGATCGGTAATCAATTACGTTTTAATGATGACGGAGAACCTTCCGGTACGGCAGGTCGTCCGATTCTGGCGACAATTGAAGGAAATGAGCTGACGAATATTCTGGTAATCGTCAACCGTTGGTTTGGTGGCATCAAGCTCGGTACAGGTGGGTTGGTACGTGCTTATGGTGGCTGTGCGGGGCAATGCCTGTCACGTGCAGAGAAAAAACCGCTTATCCATAAAGAATCTATTCACTTTAATTGCCATTTCAATGAATGGTCGATTCTTGAATATGAATTAAAACAACATCAAATCGTGTATACCAGCAACTTTACAGCTGAGGGTGTAATCGTAGAGGCTGATGTCGAAATTGATCAGATTGAGCCATTATTGCTCAAGATTAATCATGTCACTCGGGGGCGAGAGAAATTAAAGAGAATACAACCGCAAGATGAACAATGATCCTTTACTCAAATATCGAGAGCAGCACAAACATCGTTTGAATTACATGCCATGGCTGTACTGGACTTTAAAACCCAAACATCGGGAATGGGCTGATGAATGGCAACGTGACTATCAGGCTTATCTGATGGATATGGAAACGGTTGAAATTGGTCAAAACTGCTTTATATCGCCACTTGCACATATTTTTGCCGAGCCGGGCCGAAAAATTATCATCGGTGATAACAGTTTTATTGCAGCCGATTGTGTATTGCATGGTCCATTGCATATTGGATCTGAAGTTGCCATTAACCATCATTGCATATTAGATGGTGGACGGGTAGGCATTACCTTGGGTGATCAAGTGCGTCTTGCGGCGTATTGTCATTTATATGCCTTTGATCATGGTATGAGTTTTGATCAACCCATTTATCAACAGCCAGTAAGATCACAGGGCATTTGTATTGAAAAGGATGTCTGGCTTGGAGCGCATGTAGGGGTGAAAGATGGCGTGACAATTGGTGCGCATGCAGTTGTAGGTATGAACAGTATGGTGACTAAAAATATCGACTCGCAGCATGTTGTTGCAGGAAATCCTGCTCGATTTATTCGATTACGACAATAAAAAAGACCCTATGAACTAGGGCCTTTTTTTCTCATGTAAAATTTAAGTTATTAAACAGGAGAAAGAGTGCTGTTAATCAATTCGTCAAGTGCATTAAAGCCTTGTAAGCCTGTGCCTACAGATGCAACTGTACCTGAAACTAAATCTACTGCATCAGTTACAGTTTCAACTACTGCACCCAATACTGGTGTTGAAGCAGTAGAAACAACCAATGGGTTAAGGTCGTCAGCAAGATCGGCAACAACACCCGCAACATCAACAACAACTGTGCCTAGTGTTTCCGCTGGTGCATTAAGAAGATCGCTGACCAATTGAACTGGATCAACGTCAGCAACATACTGGCCCACGTCACCAACGGTATCTACAACGTTGTCTACAGAATCTAGAACACCCGCAATTACACCACCAAGTACAGGCACTTGAGTCACGTAGTTTGTAACAACGTCAGTGCTGTCAAGAACATCACCTACAGTTGTAGATACGTCAGTTACCAGATTACCCGCTACAGACGTTGTATCAGAAAGTAAATCGGTTACAGCACCCAGTAAATCACCTTCAACAAGGTTGCCATACAGATTTTCAGCAGTTGTAGAAACATTTTCTAAAGTTGAAGTCACAAGATTAGAAACAGATTCAACCACTTCACCGACTACAGGAATGTCTTGAGCAGCATCGACCAGTGTTGTTGAAATTGAATCAAGCGTAGAAGCTGTGTCAGTCACTAAGTTAGTTACTAAACCAGTGGTGTCTGTGACAAGATCGCCAACAGTTTCAGCAAGATCGCCAGAAGTAATGTTTGCAGCGGTATTATGAAGTGTATCGAATAAATTATCAGTTGTAGATGTAACAAGGCCAGTGACTGAACCTACAACATCACCCAAAACAGGAACATGGTCTAAAACGTCAACCACAGGTGTAACGACTGAGTCGACCACAACATCAGTAATTGTTTCAGCTGCTGTTACAACAGCATCAACAATTTTGCCCACAGCTTGAGTCAGTCCTTGAAATACAGTTGTTAAAACACTGCTAAGTTTCCCGGTAAATAATGAAAACATGATAACCCTCTTTTTTATTTAGCATAAGAATAATTTGCATAACCTTTTTAATGAAAAAAGTGATAAATCTCAATAAATAAATTAAAAATGTCGGCTATTTTATGATTGTAAATTCTGCTTAAATTCTTATTTTTGATAGCTTTTCTATATTTTGGTTAAATTGTGTGAATCTTATCACAAACATACCTTGATGGGCTTAAAGTAATATTAAAAGGATTATATATTCTAGACATCTAAAAAAATAACTGAAATAAATCCTATTCTGAAATAAATATGATAAGTTAAAAACATGTCAAAAAATCTCTAGGCACAAAGACCTTAAAGAAGAGAGGCAAGTATGAGTCGCGTAATCGCATGTATTGATTCTTCACCTTGCATCAATGCAATTGCAGAAGCAGCTGCGTGGGTAGCAAGAGAAACCAAACGGGAATTGGTGCTTTTACAAGTATTAGATTATTATCCTGCAAGCTACCATTTAGGTGAAATTAGTGGCGTCATCGGATTTGAAAGTAACGCGATGTTGCTCAAAGAGCTTGCAGAACTTGAACAAAAACAAAGTGAATTAGCAATCGATTATAGTAATAACCTACTCAAACATATCTCGGAAATGATTCTAGATAAGTATGGGTTGGAAAGTACAAAGATTCAGGAGAAAGGTGATTTCTTAGAGCAAAGTTTTAGTGTGCTCAGAGAAACAGACTTTGTCGTGATTGGTAAAGTCGGTGAGCGTGCCGCTGAAAAAAATAAGCCTATAGGAAGTAATGTAGAGAATTTTATTCGTGGAGCGAACTGTACCGTAATGACGGTGGGTGAGAACTTTAAAATTCCGACTCGGTTTATCTTTGCCTACGAGTATTCACCAACATGCTTAAATATCATGCAACGAATCTCCCAAAGTGATTTACTCAAAACTTTACAATGCCATTTATTGTATGTAGGGGATCATCCCGAAGTACTCAAAGACCCCGAAGAGTACCTTCGAACAGCAGGACTTGATGTGGTAACCGTGTACCGTTATGGCGATGTGGCTGAAAATATTCTTGAGTATCAGCAAGAGCTTGGTATTCAGATGATTGTACTGGGTGCATTTAGTCACAGTAAATTACATCAGTTCTTTTTGGGAAGTATTGCCACTTCAATTTTCAGAAATGCAAGTGTGCCGTTGCTGGTTGCCAAATAATGTAACAATAGTTATCCGCAAATGTTGTGGATAACTATATGGAAAAACATAAATATTGTATTTAAATATTTGATTTAAATAAAAAAAATATTCAAGTCTGTTTTTTGATCGCTATTTGACAATCGCGATTGCAAAACCATCATGTCCTTTCGAACCCACAGTTTGAAGCGCTGTAGACGACAAAAGTCGCGGATGATTCTGCATGAGTTCAAAAGTAGAGCGGATACCTTCGATACTTGGACGCTGGTTTTCTGTATCGATAAGTGCGCCAGCGCGAATCACATTGTCTAAAACAATGACTGTACCAGAATGCGATAAGTTAAGGCTTAACTCTAAATATTCAGGATAACTTTGTTTATCTGCATCTATAAAAATAAAATCGAAAGGTTCGAAAGTGCTGGCGTCTATTGCCGCTAAAATTTCTGCTGCACGGCCCACCTTTAACTCAATTGGTACGGCTAGATTCGCCTGATCAATATTTTGCTGTGCCAGCGCAGCGTGATTATCTCGCCCTTCAATAGTCATGAGATAACCGTCTTCTGGAAGCACCCGTGCCAACCATAAAGTACTATACGCTGCAAATGTGCCAAGTTCCAAAACGCGTTTGCATTTATTCATCTGAATGAGCATTTGCAATAACATGCCTTGATTGGGAGCAACAGCCAAGTGATCTGGAAAACCCTGAGCTGAGGTATTGTTCAGGGCAAATTTAAGATTTGCATCTTCTGGAATTAATTTTGATTCAATATAGTGATCAATGTCGTTCCACTGCTGTTGCATTGCAAGTATACCTTTAGTCCTAAGAGAGGGAAGTGTATTTAAAAACCTGACAATTCTATGAGATTTGGCAAGGAAATCAAAAAATAAAATAAAAAAAGAGATCAAATCGATCTCTATTGGGTGCCACTCGTATCAATCAATTAAAAATTACACATCGAACTGTTTCTGCTGTGGTCAGGCCCCCATGTACGATAGCCTTGCGTATCGATATGAATTTGTCCAGTACTGTACAAGCCTAGCCCCATATTCAAGCTTTGCCCGTGTTGTGACCAAAATTGACAGAGTTTAAATTTGGTATTTTCGATAAAAGCATAATCTTGCGGCTGAGGAATTTCCGGCCCAATTCTAAAATCAATTGCTGAATTGAATAGATGGCGAGAGGAATTTGCGCCACCTGCACACTGATTAAGTGGTAAATCGCGGTAAACCGATGTGACTTCAAAGTCTGTTAAAATTTTGGCAGCCACCAGATATTTCAAGACACGAAGTGTAGGAAGGGCGTTATTCCATAATTCACGATTAGGTACGGCATATTCTGAGCGACCGCATTTTTGCCAGTCACGTGCTGTACGGAGTAATTCGTAATTTGGCACAATATTGGCAACATCGTTGCGAGTTAAAAACGCCTGATAATCTTGAACTTGCGCACGATTTGTCGGGTTTTCGAGCCAGTATAAGTATGAACTTGGGGTTATTTTAGGACGAACAGGGCGTTCAATTGAAATTGTTTCTTGAGGAATGTGTATACGATGACCACGAGGAATGTCATGAATTGTCGCTTTTTTTTGAGAGGTTGTGGTACAACCAACCATCATGACCGGAATCAGGCTGAATGCAAACAAACCTTTCAAAACCTTAGACATAACAAAATCAACAACTTATTTTAAAGTCGCTATTTTAATCTAAAATGGTTTTAGAATTATGAAATTTTTGCAATCAAATGTTGATTTGAGGTATAAAAAAGGATCAGACAGTGCTGATCCTTAATTGATTACTTCTCTAGATATTGAAGCTTATCTGCTTTGCCATTCCATTCTTCGCGATCTGCAGGCTGATCACCAATTTGGGTAATGTTTGGCCATTTTTGTGCTAATTCTGCATTGAGTTCAATAAAGACTTCCTGACCTTCAGGTAATTCATCTTCAGAGAAAATAGCGTTTGCAGGACATTCTGGCTCGCAAAGCGCACAGTCGATACACTCATCTGGATTGATGACAAGAAAGTTTGGACCTTCATAGAAACAGTCAACTGGGCAGACTTCTACGCAATCTTGATATTTACATTTAATACAGTTTTCAGTGACAACAAAGGTCATGGCGACAGCTACCTAAAATATGGTTTTCGTTAAAACTTGCCTATTTTAGGCAAAAAACTAGCAATCGAACAATTCCTTTTATTGATATTTGTTATTTAAATCCATGAAATGGATTTAAATAACTGATTTATAATCTTTTATTGCTTGTTTTGTTGCATATTTTTTATTAGTTGTACTCCTATTTATACCTGTAAAAACAAGTATTTAAATGATATCGATTCTTAATCAAGCTTTGTCGGTCAGTTGTTTATCCTCAGTTTAGAATTACCTATAGCAAACTTAATCTGAATAGCCATGCTGTGGATAATGCTGGATATCCTGATGAAGTTCTTCAGATAATAACTGAATGAAGGGTTCTGTGGTGTGATGCGTTAAAAGGTAAGGATTAAACTCATCAATATGGTGCTGTTCAAAAAAGGCCTTCATTTTTTTATTAATCGGCGCAAATTTCATGCTCCAGCGTTGAAATAGTGAATGATCGATATATTTCGACGCTAAAATTTCACAGTTTTGATGACGTGGATCTTTGATAATTTTGGTATAGAAAATATCGTGTACCGTCTTTTCTTCGCCTTCAAGGCACTGCACAAAATAACCATTACCATAATACAGCACACCCGTAATACCATTGCGTGAATTGTATTGAACAGCCTCAGTTAAAATTTCCATCAGGTCATTTTTGATTTGATGATGTTCACTATTGGTTTTGCTCACGTATAGTAGCTGAATTGCTGGCATAGTCTCACCTTAATGATTTTTAGAATTGTTGCCGCTTTTATAATTGATTGCCAAAATAACTATAACAGATTAAGACGTACTTGTATGGTTGTGAGCTTATACACTCACGTTTTTTAACATTTGTATAGGCTCATTTTACAAGCAGAGATAAAAAAGGGCATCCATAGCAGACACCCTGATTTGCTCACATTATAACGATGAGTGATCTAACTGTTCTTTCAAATGATAGAGAGCTTCTAAAGCCTGTCGAGGTGTTAAGCTATCCACATCGAGCTGCTGAAGATGTTCGAGCACAGGAGATGGTTTTTTAACCTCGATCATCTGTTCATCGGCTACAGTATGTTCAACCGCAGCAAATAAATCAGTTTGAACTGCTGTTTGTGCGTGATCAAGCTGCTGTTTTTCTAGAATTTTAAGGCGCTTTTGTGCTTCTTTAATTACACTTGCAGGAATACCCGCCAGTTTTGCAACTTGTAGACCATGACTTTGACTCGCTGGGCCGTGCTGAACCTTATGCAGTAAAATCAGATTTCCATTAATTTCCTTTGCTGTTACATGATAGTTATCAATACCATGTTCATGGCCTAGCTCGGTGAGTTCAAAATAATGCGTTGCAAATAAACATAAACATTTAATGCGTTTGGTTAGATCGAGCACACATGCCCAAGCCAAGGATAGACCATCATAGGTACTGGTACCACGCCCAACTTCATCCATAAGTACCAAAGATTGATGGGTGGCATGATGCAAAATTTGCGAGGTTTCGGTCATTTCGACCATAAAAGTAGATTTACCTGTCGATAAGTCATCGGCTGAACCAATTCGGGTAAAAATACGATCAATTGGGCCAAGTTTTGCAGACTGTGCTGGCACGAAACTGCCACAGTAGGCCAGTAAACTAATCAACGCCGTCTGACGCATAAATGTGGATTTACCGCCCATATTGGGGCCAGTAATAATCGCCATGCGATGCTGCGTATCTAAAAAGGTATCGTTAGGGGTGTATGGACTCTTATTGAGTGCTTCCACCACCGGATGGCGACCAGCCGTGATTTTAATGCCAGTTTCTGGCCCAAAACTTGGGCGGTTCCAATTCAGTAAACGTGCCTGATGGGCAAAGTTGCTTAACACATCGATTTGTGCAATTGCGGCACTCATCATCTGTAAATTGACAATTTTTTGACGCAGTGTTTCTAGGAGTTGTTCGAATAAAAGTTTTTCTCGTGCCAGCGCACGCGATTCACTCGATAGCACTTTATCTTCAAAACTTTTTAGCTCAGGCGTGATGTAGCGCTCTGCATTTTTTAAAGTCTGACGACGGATATAATGACTTGGCGCTTGCTCTGCTTGCGCTCGTGTCAATTCAATATAGTAACCACTTACCCGGTTGTAGCCAATTTTAAGGGTAGGTATACCGCTCAATTCACGTTCTTTAATTTCAAGATCAATCAGGAATTGTCCAGCATGATCTCGAATTTGACGCAACTCATCGAGTTCTGCGTCGTAACCTTCTGCAATGACATTTCCATCACGCAACAAGACTGGCGGATTTTCTACAATCGCGGCATTAAGTAATTGATGCAGTGCTTTGAAATCACCTAACTGTTGGTCAAGATCATGCAACAATGCCGATTTTTGTTGTTGAAAAACTGGCTGTAAAGCATGTCGTAGAAAAGGAATTTGACCACAGGCTTGGCGTAACTGTACCAAATCGCGAGGGCGGGCACTGCCTAGCGCGACACGGCTAAGGACGCGTTCAATGTCTCCGATTTCTTTAAGCACCAGTCGAAGTGGTGTTTCATGATAGCCATGAAGCAGATGCTGAATGGCGTCGAGCCGTGCATCAAGAATAGCAGTATCACGAATGGGTTGCATGAGCGTGCGGCTGAGTAGACGTCCGCCCATTGCGGTTTGACAGTCATTGATAAGCTGAAAAAGTGATGTCCCGTGTTCAAACAACGGATCGACAATTTCTAGGTTACGGCGAGTAATGGGATCTAGCGCAATAAAGTCGGTGCTTTGTTCGAGCTGGATCGAACGAATATGAGGCAACGCCGTTTTTTGTGTTTCTTTAGCATAATGAATCAGCGCTGCTGCTGATGCTTTTGCAAGTGGTAAATGATCGAGTCCAAATCCAGCGAGCGTGCCAACAGCGAGTTGATCGCACAGGGTTTTTTCGGCGTTATTTAAATTGAAATCAACATTTGGACGTTTGGTGATTGGGCATTCAATTTGCTTTTTAATTTGTTCAAGGATGTTTTGATCGACCAAATCCTCATCAACTACAATTTCACTTGGCATCAAGCGAGCAAGCTCAATGGCCAGTTGTTCAGCTTGAAACGCGTGTTCTTGTACCTTAAAAATCCCTGCACTTAAGTCCAGAAGCGCCAAACCGATCTTATTTTGATGAATGCAAACCGAGACCAGATTTGAAGATTGATAACTTCCGAGCAATGCGTCGTCGGTAATGGTTCCTGGTGTGATGATACGAACTACTTTTCGTTCAACTGGGCCTTTACCTGTGACTTCACCAACTTGTTCGCAGATTGCCACCGTTTGGCCAGCTTTAACCAACCGCGCCAAGTAGCCTTCAGCAGCATGGTAGGGCACACCCGCCATTGGAATCGGTTCGCCGTTGCTTTTTCCACGATGGGTCAGGGTAATGCCGAGCAGTTTTGCAGCTTTACGCGCATCTTCAAAAAAGAGTTCATAAAAGTCACCCATGCGATAAAACAACAGCGCATGTTGATGTTCCATCTTCACCTTAAAGTATTGTTGCATCATCGGTGTTAGTGTGGAGAGGTCAGGTGTTGAACTGTCTAATTTCAATTGTGTAAAGCCTTTTATTTCAGGTTTTTAAATCGGTTGAGGGATGCCATCATTAGGTTAAAGCCAAATACAGATAAAACCTTTGAGCCGCGCGCATAAGATTTATCTTGATATCTTGTTTACTGGCCAAATTTTAGCAAATCTACAGTCAGCATCTTAACAAATTGAGAAGAATTAACAAAAAGGAATACCGGAATGAATGGTGAAATAAAGACCAAAAACATAAGAGTGCTATAAACCTATGCCTTTTTTTATTGAGAAAAGATTTCGATTCTATTTTTACTTTTAAGCTTTTGGGGTGAATGAATTCAATTGTGTAAACGCCAGCATGTCATATCACATCATGCTGGCAATTTAGTCGGGTTCGCTTATTTGTTAAATCCAAATCCTTGCTTGATCAAGTTAGGGAGTACATCGGGAAAATAAATGTGCTTGTAATAACCACTTACACTAGCGCTCCATGTATCACCATCGGTACGACCAGTATCTTTCCAATGCTCGACTATTTCTTGGTTGTACTTCGAGATTTTTTCTTCTAAACCATCTGTCTTATAGGTTTCGTCATGACGGAAGGTTTCAAATGGAAGACGTGGTTTGTGATGTGACGGAACATCTACATGACCAATCACTACACCCGCGACAGGATAGGTATATTTGGGTAGCTTTAACAGCTTGATCATGGCATCGGAATCACGACGAATCCCACCAATAGGCACAATTCCAAGGCCTTCCGAGCGTGCAGCAGCCATCACAGAGCCTAATGCAATTCCCACATCAGTCGCGCCAGCGACAACACTTTCCACGCTTTCATGTGCAATTTGCTGATCTCCGATTAATTCCAATCCGACATGACTCTTATACATATCTAGCACAAAGACCAGAAACACGGGTGCTTGGGCAATCCAGGGTTGCCCACCTGCAATCTTGGAGATTTCAGCACGTCTTGCTTCATCGCGAATCACCACAATTGAAACTTGCTGTGAGTTGACTGATGTTGGTGCACGATAAGCCGTGCTAATGATCCGTTCTAGAGTTGCATCATCAATTGCCTCATCTGTAAAACTACGTTCACTCTTATGATCATTCAACAAATCAATCACGTTACTCATGAGATCTCCTGTATTTGGGAAATAATAGTCATCTAAAACTGACAATAATTTAAGCTAACAATATGCGAAATAAAGACATTTTGTAGCTTGGTATAGCCAAAATTTTACCATAGCGCAACATCGTGTATGTTTCAGTGGAGTTTCATATACGGGATTGAAACTTTATACAAAAACAACTCACCATCTAACTCAGCGGTTTCAATTAGAGATACTTACAAATATAAATCATAAAAATTTCAAAAGCTTGATTAAATTTTTTAATTTATTTGAAAGAAAAAACTTGCTCTGGTAGAACGATTGTTCTACCATGATTTTATGAACACAAAAAACACCAATACCCGGGAGAAGATCCTGGAAACTGCCGAGCAGCTGATTTATCAAAAGGGTATTCATGCCACGGGAATGGACCTTTTGGTTAAAACCTCAGGCGTGGCAAGAAAAAGTATTTATCGTTATTTCGCGACCAAAGATGACGTAGCTGCGGCAGCCTTAAATGCGCGTGATGAACGCTGGATGTATTGGTTTCGAACCGAATGTGACAAAGGGGAAACTCCCACTGAGCGTGTTTTAAATATGTTTAGCGCACTCAAAAACTGGTTTCAGTCTGAGGGTTTTCGTGGTTGTGCATTTATTAATACTGCTGGAGAAACTGGTGATCCAGAAGACCCTGTGCGGCATATTGCAAAGCTGCATAAACAGAAACTTCTGGATTATATCTTTGAGCTCATTAGTCAAATGAATGTTGAGCAACCCATGGTCTTGGCCAAGCAGTTGCTTATCTTGATCGAAGGAGCAATTACCACCTCGCATGTGATGGGTGATATGAGTTCTGCCGATAGCGCAAAAGATGTCGCGCAATTGTTGTTAAATCAGGCCAGTCAATCGGTCTAAAGCTTAAAACAGTGGATTATTTTTTATCTAAATTTTCTGGAGGATATCCCGTGTCCCAAGAACAGAATCGACCACCACTGCCGCCTTTCACACGTGAAACGGCAATTGAAAAAGTGCGGCTTGCAGAAGATGGTTGGAATAGTCGAGATGCCGATAAAGTATCACTGGCATATACCCTAGACACAAAATGGCGTAATCGTGCAGAGTTTGCGACAAACCGAGAAGAGGCAAAAGCATTTCTTTCTCGTAAATGGAAAAAGGAACTTGAATATCGTTTGATCAAAGAACTATGGGCATTTACCGACAACCGTATTGCGGTTCGCTATGCGTATGAATGGCACGACGATTCTGGCAATTGGTTTCGTTCATATGGTAATGAAAATTGGGAATTTGAGGAAAACGGTTTGATGCATCGTCGTTTTGCTTGTATCAATGATATGCCAATTCAAGTGAGCGAACGTAAATTCCACTGGCCGCTCGGTCGCCGACCAGATGATCATCCGGGATTGTCAGATTTAGGGCTTCAAATATTTCTCGTTTGCCTCGGTTAATTTCTCCCAATTGATTAATCGAGGTTTTTTTATAGGTGTCCAGATTTAATATAAAGCTCAGCACCTGCGTCTGAAGCAATAAGTGTATGTGTTGCGTCGGCTGGAAATCGAATCCAAGTTCCTTCCGGATAATGATCATCATCATTCAGCAGTTCACCTTGAATCACCAAAATTTCTAGACCACTGACAGATTGTTGCTGGAGTACATCTTGTGCAGAAAGTTTTTCTAAATACGTATTTTCTGTCAAGGAACTGAAAAGTGGACAAATCGTGCGACCTTCAACGACGATCCAATTGTCGGGGTTGTTGGTATCGATCACCAGTTTTTCGGTTTCGTTTTCGCCCATTTGCATCAGTTTGACAAAAATCAACGCACCTTCGTTGCTAGAAGGAATATGCTTTGAATTATGTGGATTACGGATATACCAACCCCTTGGATAATGCTGTTCTCCATTTTCGGTAAATGTGCCAGATAGGATAAATAGCTCTTCACCCAATGGATGCGAATGTTCTGGAAATACCGTTTTTGGCGCATACTTAACTAAACTCGTCGCACGTGCTTTTTCATCACCAATTCGATCAAGCATCATACGTTCGACTTCACCATTTGGCGATGGAAGCCATGCGTAATCATCTGGTTTAATAATGACCTTTTTGGAAAAATCGGCATTAATCATTTTCATGAGACATTTTTCCCTTTTATATCTTTCTTAATCAACCATATCATGCAACATTTGTTTGAACTGTTGTTGTAAAGATCAACAGAATAATAAGTTTACATCAATCGATTATTTGACGTTTATTCCTGTTCCATCAACCCATTGATAGTGTAAATGAAACTGCCAGTCAAGTTGATCGTCCTTTCGTAATTCAATCAAGCTCGAATAATCTGGCATATCATGAGCATTGACTTGATTACTCAATTACATTCTAAAGACTCAAAAAAGAGCTAAAAATATTAACTTTAGGTTAATGAATTTGCATTTTGCTTGATTGATTCAAGCGCAAAAAAAGCATTTTATAAGAACAGATCAAGACATGACCATTAAGGAAAATTACATGGAAGGTTCTGTTCAGCATAAAGAACGCCTATGGACAAAGCGTCGTCACAGTAAACAGCTCAAACTAGAAATGGCACAGCAATATACTGACGGTGTCGTGATCCCAACCCAAGATATCATTAAGGTACTTGAAACCTTGATCACACCGGGCGACCGAGTGGTGCTTGAAGGTAATAATCAAAAACAGGCCGATTTTTTATCTCGTTCACTTGCACAAACTAGTCCACAAGTGTTGCATGATTTACATATGATCATGCCAAGTGTGGGACGTCCAGAGCATCTGGATTTATTTGAAAAAGGCATAGCACGAAAGCTCGATTTTTCTTTTGCAGGTACACAAAGCCTTCGTATTAGCCAGTTACTTGAAGATGGTCTACTTGAGATCGGCGCCATTCATACCTACATCGAGCTTTATTCGCGTTTATTGGTCGATCTAATTCCCAATGTGGTGCTGTCGGCAGGCTTTATGGCGGATCGTCAGGGCAATATTTATACCGGACCGAGTACCGAAGATTCACCTGCATTAATTGAACCTGCTGCATTTAGTGATGGAATTGTGATTGTACAGGTCAATGAACTGGTCGATGATGTACAAGATTTACCGCGTGTGGATATTCCGGCCTCTTGGATAGATTTTGTGGTGGTGGCTGATCAGCCTTTTTATATTGAACCGCTATTTACCCGTGATCCCAAACATATCAAACCCGTACATGTACTGATGGCGATGATGGCCATCCGCGGAATTTATGAAAAGCATCAGGTTCAGTCATTGAATCACGGTATTGGATTTAATACGGCTGCGATTGAACTGATTTTACCTACCTATGGCGAGTCTTTGGGCCTCAAAGGCAAGATTTGCCGAAACTGGACATTGAACCCACATCCAACTCTTATTCCAGCCATTGAAACTGGTTGGGTTGAAAGTGTGCACTGTTTCGGTACCGAATTGGGAATGGAAAAATATGTAGCTGCGCGTCCAGACGTATTTTTTACCGGTCGAGATGGCTCACTACGCTCTAACCGGATGATGTGCCAACTGGCAGGGCAGTATGCGGTTGATCTATTTATAGGGGCAACCTTACAAGTGGATGGTGATGGCCATTCATCGACCGTAACCAAAGGTCGTTTAGCAGGTTTTGGCGGTGCACCCAACATGGGTCATGATCCGCGAGGTCGTCGTCATGATACACCAGCATGGCTGGATATGCGCCAGCAAGGTCATTCGGATACCGATACCTACCTCGCGCGAGGTAAAAAGCTGGTGGTTCAAATGGTCGAGACCTATCAAGAAGGTGGAAAACCTACATTTGTAAACACACTTGATGCCGTCGAGGTGGCCAAAAAAGCCGGTATGCCGCTGGCTCCTGTCATGATTTATGGTGATGACGTCACGCATCTATTAACCGATGAAGGCATCGCCTACTTATATAAGGCACGTAGTCAGGAAGAGCGTCGTGCCATGATTGCAGCAGTTGCTGGCGTGACCGAAATTGGCTTACAGCAAGATCCCAAAAAGACCCAGCAACTTCGTGCAGAAGGACTGGTCGTTTTTCCAGAAGATCTAGGGATCAAGCGTACCGATGCGACACGTGAATTGCTGGCCGCGAAGAATATTGCAGATTTGGTGACTTGGTCAGATGGTTTGTATCAGCCCCCAGCGAAATTTAGGAGCTGGTAATGAATGCCATATTAAACAAAACACCCGCACTTACACGGGCAGAGCAAATTGCAAATCTAGCAGTACAAGCACTAATCGATGAAGTCAATCTGACACCTAAGCCAGCATTGGTGGATCGTCGCGGTAGTGGCGCTCATCACGATTTGACTCTTCAATTGATGGAGCAGTCTGCAAATAGCCTTTACCCGATGTTTAAAGCCATGGCAGAAGCAGCCCAAGCGCATGTTCACGTTTCACAAGCACTGCGCGAACAGATAGGGCAGCTTGGACGTGATGGCGAGCAGCATATGCTCAAGATAACAAATGGTGTAAATACGCACCGTGGTGCAATTTGGTCGATGGGCCTCATGGTCACCGCAGCCGCACTGGAGCTGTCGCAACAGCATGCGCATGATGTAGAGCATCTTTGCCAGATTGCAGCACAGATTGCGTGCTTAACAGATCGTTTTGTGCCAGCTCAGGCTGTGTTGAGTCATGGTCAGAAGATCCAGAAAAAATTTGGCATTCAAGGTGCAAAACATCAGGCACAACAGGCATTTCCTGTGCTCACCACCTACGGATTGACCGAGCTGCATCGTAGTCGGGCACACCACATTGAAGAAAACAAAGCCCGGATTAATGCCTTACTGGCCATGATGGCACACTTAGACGACACCTGTGTAATTCATCGCGCAGGACTGGACGGTTTGAATCGTGTCCAAACCGGCGCGCTAAATATTTTGGCATTAGGTGGCTGTTCGAGCCAACAAGGATACCGTGCGCTGCTTGATTATGAACAAGCGCTGCTGATGATTCGCGCATCGGCAGGAGGTGCCGCAGATTTACTGGCTTCGCTGTTGTTTCTCGATCAAGTCGAGCAAATCAACTGGAATGAAACGCAAGGATTACAAGCATGGAAATATTAAATTTTGAATTTTCAGCCAGCGAGGCGGCAGCGAAATCCGCATTGGTGGGGTGTGTCGGATCGGGAGATCTTGAAATCTTGATGGAACCGAGTTCGTCGAATGTCACCACCATTCAGGTGATCACCTCAGTCGATGGTAGTGAGCAGCGCTGGAAAAATTTATTTGAACGTATTTTTTCAGAGTCGAAGCAATGTGCAGTCAACATCGAAATCCATGACTTTGGTGCCACACCGGGCGTTGTCCGTTTAAGACTCGAGCAGGCTTTTGAAGAGGTGCAACATGGCTGATATTGATTATTTACTGAAAAAACAGAGTTTTATTGAGCTTGATGCTCGCCAGCGTGCCAAAAGCCTACTCGATGCAACATCTCAAAAAGAACTGCTCGATCCTTTTGCACGTATCATGTCGCCGTGGTTAATCAAACAAAATATCGTGCCGCAAGCCGATGACGGCGTTGTAGTGATCAAGGGGACGTTTGAAGGTCGGCCAGCGGTGGTCATTTCAATTGAAGGTGTGTTTCAGGGAGGAAGTCTTGGTGAAGTTGGAGGCGCTAAAATTGCAGGCGCTTTAGAACTTGCCGTTGAAGACAACCGCAATCACATTCCCACCGTCGCGATTTTATTGCTCGAAACGGGAGGTGTTCGGTTACAAGAAGCCAACCTTGGATTGGCAGCAATTGCAGAAATTCAGGCTGCAATCGTTGCGTTACGTCAGCATCAACCTGTCATCGGGGTGATTGCCGGAAGTGTTGGTTGCTTTGGTGGTATGTCAATTGCTGCAGGTTTATGCAGTTACCTGATCATGACCCAAGAAGGGCGCCTAGGACTAAATGGTCCGCAAGTCATTGAGCAAGAAGCGGGTTTACAAGAGTATAACGCCAAAGATCGTCCATTTATTTGGAGTATCTGTGGGGGTGAACAGCGCTTTAAAACTGGTCTGATCGATGCCTATATCGATGACAACCGCGAGCAAATTAAGGCACAGATCATCGAATTTATTCAGGAAGGATCACCACAACGACCGCGTTGCATGCAAGCAGAACACTACTTAGAAAAGCTTCAGCACCTAGATACCACGCAGCAGATCAGTCCGGCAGAAGTACAGGCATTGTATCAGGGAGAAAAAGCATGAATATGGATGTTAATGCAATCAAACAGGCTACTCGGGGGAAACTATGGTTTGATCGACTGACCCAGAGTTTTGAGCGAATCGAAAGCGGAATTGAATCGTTGCAGATTGCCGAAGGCAAGATCAATAACCGGATCGTTCGGGTATTTTGCATAACGGCAGACACTCAAAATCGTTTTCCACGCGCGCGTAATGGAGAAGTGGGACTACTTGAAGGTTGGGGACTTGCCCATGCAGTAAACCAACTGATCGAACAAGATCAAGATGCATCTAAAAAGCGTGGCATTCTTTGCTTAGTAGATGTACCGAGTCAGGCATATGGCAGACGCGAAGAAAGTTTAGGAATTCATCAGGCCTTGGCCGCAGCCGTAGACAGCTATGCACGTGCTCGTCTTGCAGGACATGCAGTAGTGAGCCTGCTAGTAGGTAAATCAATGTCTGGTGCTTTTTTGGCGCATGGTTATCAGGCCAATCGGATACTAGCGCTCAAAGATTCTGGCGTTATGGTACATGCTATGGGCAAAGAATCTGCTGCGCGCGTGACCTTGCGTACGGTTGAAGAACTTGAGCATCTGGCTCAGCGTATTCCACCCATGGCTTATGATATCGAAAGCTATGCCTCTTTAGGATTATTATCGGGTCTAATTGAGGTGGAATCGGCTGAAGATCCAACCCAACATGACTTAGAGTCTGTGACTCAGTCAATCGCAGCAGCTTTTGAGGATATTCAGCAGCAGGGGCGCTGTGATTTATCGCATCGCTTGCAAGCTCAAAATCGTCAAGCCTCTTTGCGTGTTCGTGAGTTAATGAAGGCGCAGTGGTCATGATGAATTCGATACAGCCACATGATTTACTCTGGGGTATGACACCGCAAATGCTGGGTCATAACGTACCTCAGTGGGTGATTGCGGCTGTATCACATGGCCATCCTGTAGTGGTTCGACGTGATGTGATGATCAATCAGATGATTCCCGTTGGAATTCGAGGAAGATCACGCGGGGAGCGCTTTGCTACACATTTGCATTACAATGCAATTACAAAATGTGTGCAACCGGAACAATTGGCACACGTTGATTTAAATTTATTTCCACATTTAAAAGATCGGCTTGAGCAAATAAATATCCTGATGCACCAATCAGGTTGGGCTTGGGGATATACCGGGAGTGTCGGTTTTGAGCTGGCAACCGGATTGAAAACCGTTACTCCGCAAAGTGATATTGATCTGATTATCCGTACACCGGAAGCGATGTGTAAGAAACAAGCAACATGGTTATTAGAGCAGTTAGATCAATTGGCTCTGAAAATAGATGTGCAATTACAAACACCGCGGGGTGGCGTTGCCTTAAAGGAATGGGCAAGGGCGACTGGAAAAGTACTGCTCAAGCAATCGAATGCTGCGGTATTGACTGAAAACCCTTGGCAGTAAGGAAGAATCGATATGAGCACGATTTGGGTATTTCCGGGACAAGGCGCGCAGCATCCGAATATGTTGCACGACCTGCCTCAGCATCATCTTGTGCAACATTATATTCAGCAAGCTTCTGATGTATTAGATCAAGATGTGCTGTTGCTTGATCAGCCAGATGCACTGAAATCGACCTATGCCGTACAGATTTGTTTATATATTGCCGGCGTGGTGAGTGCGGCACTTTTACAAGAGCATGCGGGCCAGCCCCGATTTGTTGCTGGACTTTCAATTGGAGCTTGGGCCGCAGCCACGACTGCCAAGGTGATAACATTTGAAGATGGATTAAAACTGGTTGCGAAGCGCGGACAACTCATGCAGGAAGCATATCCTTCTGGATATGGTATGACGGCCATTTTGGGTGCAGATCAAGCGCGTGTCGAAATGTGGGTAAACGCCGTAAAATCAACACACGCTGAAGTTTATATTGCCAATATTAATACCGAAACCCAAATTGTAATTTCGGGTGAAATAAACGCCATGCAAGCAGTGGGTTCACTTGCACAGCAAAATGGCGCTGTATGTAAAAAAGTCGAAATCAGTGTGCCATCGCATTGTGAATTACTTACACAACAGGCACAGCAACTGGCGACGATGATGGAGGGAATTCGTACACAACAACCCAGCATTAAATATTTAAGTGGTACAAGCGCCAGAATATTGCCTACGGATCGGCAGATCGTAGACGATATCGTGTTTAATATGTGCCGGATGATTCGTTGGGACAATACCGTGCGCGCTGCATGGGAGCGAGGCGCCCGATTGCACATTGAAGCATTGCCAGGAAATGTCTTAACTGGCTTGGCAAAAAAAACGTTCAAAGAAGGAACCGTGTTGTCCTTTCAGAATACACAGTTGGAAAGTCTGATGACGGCGATGCACATCCAGCAAGGATGCATTTGAAGTTATCAAAAAATGAAAAAACTCAATGGATAGAGGACGTTAAAAATGATTATTTATGGAACAGCGATTTTAGCGATTTGTCACTTACTCGGCGATTATCTGGGTAATACGCTTGGAATGTTACTTGGAGTAAAAGCCAATGTCGGTGGTGTAGCCATTTCAATGATTTTGCTTATTCTGACGAAAGAATTGTTGGCAAAAAAAGGCTATTTACCTCAAGTGACACAGTTTGGTGTGTTGTACTGGTCTGGTATGTATATTCCGATTGTTGTGGCGATGTCCGCGGGACAAAATGTGGTGGCTGCACTATCAGGCGGTGTGCTCGGGATTATTGTTTCAGTGGCTTCATTGGTCGGAACCGTATTGGTGATTCGCTATCTCAATCGTATTAGTGGCGACTATGAAACATATGAATGGACAATCGAAAGAGTCGAAAAAACAGCATAAAAAGAAATGAATAAAGAAAAGGAGTTTCAACATGGATACATTAATTGCAGTACTCACCAAGAATGCGCTAGTAACCGCCTTGGCGATCACAGGTTTGATGATGTTTGTCTCACATCTTTTATCTAAATATCTGACCAAAGGTAAATTACAAAGTTCAGCGATTGCAATTACTTTAGGGTTGGTGGTCGCATATTTTGCTGGCGTGTATACACATGGTACCAAAGGTATTTCTGATATTGCAATTTTTTCAGGATTTGCACTATTGGGTGGTGCCATGATTCGTGATCTTGCTATTGCTTCAACTGCGTTTGAAGTAGATGTAAAAGAAGTCAAAAAAGCCGGCAAGATCGGTTTGATCGCACTAATGCTTGGATGCGTTGTACCTTTTGCAATTGGTGTAATTGTGGCATGGTGTTTAGGTTATAAAGATCCTGTTTCAATGACCACGATCGGTGCGGGTGCGATGACTTATATTGTCGGGCCAATTACGGGCACTGCAATAGGGGCAAGCTCTGATGTGATTGCGCTTTCAATTGCGATTGGCTTAATTAAATCGGTGTTTTTTATGGTGGGGACACCGCTACTGGCAAAATTCATGTATTTGAAAAGCCCACGTTCAGCAATGGTATTTGGTGGCTTGGCCGGAACAACCAGTGGTACGGCAGCAGGTTTAGCAGGTACAGATGTCAGATTGGTTCCATATGGCGCATTGGTCGCAACCTTTTATACAGGACTCGGATGCTTACTCGGACCGTCAGTTTTTTTCCTGACAGTCAATGCAATTTTTGGTTGATGCACTTAAAAAGAAACTTCGGCAAGTGGTTTTTATTGACCAGTTGCCGACAATTTATGAATGTAAGTATTGTTTTGCAAACATGCGACATTCTGCAATTAAAGCCAGCAGATTTGGATCACGCTCCTTACTTTTTAAAAAAACCAAACCAATTTCTTGTTTAATCTGTTTTGCACCTTTTAAAGGAATAAGTTTCACTGAGCTTTCGTGAATCGTCGAGATTCGACCAGGTAAAAGGGCGAGTCCAACGCCGGTACTGACCATACTAATCAGAGTAAAAATATCGCTCACTTCCAAAAACACTTTAGGGTCAATCCCTGCATTTTCGAAAACTTCATCGCTGTCACTGCGTGTAGCAAATCCCTTTGACAAAGTTAAAAAGGTTTCATCTTTTAAGCTAGCCAAATCCACCTCATGCATATTGGCAAGCGCTGAGTTTTTATTGACGGCTAAGAAAATTTTATCCTCAAACATCGGTAAACTTTCAAAATCTGGATCGTCTGTGGTGGCGTTCAAGGCCACGATAATTGCATCGAGTTCAGTCGATTTCAGCTTTTTAACCAAATCTAGATTCGAACTTAAGAGCAATTGAATATCGAGTTCGCCTCGACGCAGCTTCAGACGACTAATCACATTTGGAATAGTATTTACGGTGAGCGAATATAACGAACCGAGATTCAAAACCTTTGCTGCAAAGCCAGCCGCTTCACGGGTTTTATTCACAGTCGTGATCATGTCTTGGACTAGTTTTTGTGCATTTTCTTGCAAGACATAAGCACTTTTGAGAGGAATTAGGCTTCGGCCTTCATGTTTAAACAAAGGACAACGTAGCGCACTTTCCAAAGAGTGTAATGCCTTATGCACACTGACATTGCTGATTTGCATTTCAATTGCAGTTTTTGTTAAATTTCCACAGCGCATAAACGCTAAAAAAATCTGAATCTTTTTAAGCGTTAGCTCATCATCAATATCCATAACGTATGCATATGTCCTTATGATTTATCCAAATACTCAAAACTTGAGTATCTCTTTGTGAGTATAGTACAAATGTGGAAGCTTTGGCGAAGATAGTTTTTCATTAGCTCGAGCAGAAGTGTTTGTTTGGTGATTTATCTTTAAAATCTTAAAATTTAGATTTATCAGTTGTTTAAAATGCTTTAAGCTAGTTACAATACCTCATAAATGATGAAAATGTGATGCCACAAACATAAGTGATGTTGTACATTTCACGCTTTATTCACATACACATACAGTATTTTAAAAATATAGAAAAAACATAAGGTGAATTTCATGAAATCTTTGAGTAAAACATTAGCCATTTCAACTGTTGTATGTTCTAGTATTTTTGGCGCGATTGCAGCGCACGCTGAAACGCAAGCACCGAAAGCCGTAGAGCAGATCGATATCAATAAATATACCGGAAAATGGTATGAGATCGCGCATTTGCCAGTCTATTTCCAGCGCAAATGTGCCAGTGATACTTCTGCAACCTATGCACTCAATGCAGATAAGACTGTTGCAGTCATTAATAGCTGTCGCACCCAATCTGGCGAGATGATTCGTTCGGAAGGTGTTGCATATCCTCAAAATGCAGGTAACAGCAAACTTAAAGTAAGTTTCTTACCAAAAGGTCTACGCTGGATTCCTTTTACCAAAGGCGACTATTGGGTACTTCGGATTGATCCGGATTATCAAACGGTTTTAGTCGGTGGCCCATCACACAAATACTTATGGATTTTGTCACGTAACCCACAATTAGATACAACTACCTACCAATCTTATTTACAAACCGCGCGCGATTATGGCTATGATGTAACCAAGTTGGTCAAAACTCCACAAAAATAATGAGTCATGCATAGGCCAAGCCGAGTCACTGACTCGGTTCGACTCTTAAGAGAAATGCTTCACATAAACTTCATATCGCATCTCCTACAATGACATCCTAGAGAGAAATGCTGCAGATCAGGAAGAATCAATGTCTAAATTTTTTCTACGATGGATCGATAGCTGGTCGACGACAGACAACGCACAAGAAACAATCACGTCTAATTTAAGTCAACGTCATCAAACTCAATGGCTTAGAATTATTCCGTTTATTGTTTTGCATGTGGCATGTCTGGCGGCTTTCTGGGTCGGTGTGTCATGGTTTGCCATCTTGTTTATGGTGTTTTTCTATTTTATTCGTATGTTCGCCATTACGGCATTCTTCCACCGTTATTTGTCGCATAAAACCTTTCAAACCTCGCGTCCGGTTCAATTTCTGTTTGCTTTAATTGGGACCATGAGTGCACAGCGCGGGCCTCTTTGGTGGGCGGCGCACCATCGTTATCATCATCGTTTCACCGACACCGACCAAGATCCACATTCATCGACCAAAGGCTTTTGGTATAGCCATGTGGGCTGGTTTTTAAATGAAGAAAATTTTGGTACGCGTAAAAACATCATTAAAGATTGGCTCAAGTTTCCAGAACTCATCTGGTTAGATCGTTTTAGTTTACCTGTGGTGGTGTTTACTGCGATTGGTATCTATGCATTCGGTGAAGCACTGGCAGTCTATGCGCCTCAACTTGGTACCAATGGCCTACAGCTCTTGGTCTGGGGCTTTGTGATTTCAACAGTACTGCTCACGCATGCGACTTTGTGTATCAACTCCATGGCACACCGCTATGGTTCACGTGATTTTAATACAGACGATGAAAGCCGCAATAATTTGTTCTTGTCCTTGATTACTCTAGGTGAAGGTTGGCATAACAATCATCACTATTATGCAGGAAGTACACGCCAAGGCTTCTTTTGGTGGCAAATAGATATTACCTATTACCTGCTTAAAATCATGTCTTGGATGGGGCTGGTGTGGGGCATTAAAGACGTCCCAGAGCGCGTTTATGCAGCGCGTCAACATGTCTCGTCTCGTGAATTTAAACAACTAAATATAGAAAAAATTGAGAGTGAAGAAGTTCGATGAAAATCGCCATTATTGGGTCTGGTATTTCCGGCATGTATGCCGCATGGAAGCTTTCAAAACATCACGACGTCACGATCTTCGAAAAAAATGCGTATTTTGGCGGTCATACCGATACTCATGACATATTTGTCGATGGCCGCCATGTGGCAGTTGATAGTGGATTTATCGTTTTTAATGCCCACAATTATCCATTGTTTTGTGCGATGCTGAACGAACTCGGCGTAAGCGCTCAAGACAGTGACATGAGCTTTTCAGTAAACAATCTGGTGAGTGGTTTACAATACAATCCTTCTAAAAAATGGTCGTTATTTACCCGGCCACAGAATTTTGCAAATTCGCGTTTTAGAAGCATGATCTCGGATTTACTTCGTTTTTATGAAGCTAATAAGGCGTTAAACATAGATGAAGTCGATTCTGAAATGACGATTGAGGCGTATCTCGATCAGCATGGTTATTCAGACGCATTTCGTGAAGAGCATTTATATCCGATGTGCGGTGCGCTATGGTCGAGTCCGGTTGAGCAAGTCGGTGAGATTCCGTATAAATTCGTGGTCAGTTTTTTTCAGCATCATCGAATGCTACAGCTTAAAGACCGTCCACAATGGAAAACAGTGAAGGGTGGCTCTGCAATGTATATTCGAGCCATTCAAGCGCAGTGCAGCAATATTGCTTGGCAGCATACGGCTGTACAGCAGGTAAAGCGTTTTGACGATCATGTCGAAATTCATACAGATGATCAGGTCTTGAATTTTGACTGGGTCATCTTTGCGGCGCATGCAGATGACTGTTTACCGTTGCTGCATGACGCAACGCCGCTCGAGCAAGATATTCTGGGTAGTTTTAGTTATCAAGACAATACCATGGTAGTGCATCGAGACCTTTCGATTATGCCGAAATCACGCAGTCAGTGGGCCAGTTGGCATGTCCACGTGACGCCTGAGCATTCAAAAGAATCAGGTGCCAAAGTGCACTATGGTTTTACTTACTGGATGAACAGTCTACAAAATTTGTCATGTTCATCTCAGATTTTTTCTACACTCAATCCGAACATGCCGATTAATCCGAAACAGGTTTTCGTGACACGGCACTATCGTCATCCGGTATTTGACCGACCTGCGATTGATGCACAGCTACGCTGGTCAGAAATTAGCGGGGTCAATCGAACGTCTTTTTGTGGTGCCTACTGGGGATGGGGCTTTCATGAAGATGGTGCCCGAAGTGCTCAGCGTGTTGTCGATCAAATTCAGGTTGATGCTTAATCGCACAAGGAGTTACAGATGCTCTGGACCTCACTTGCACGTGCGCCTGCAAAAATTCGCCACCGCCGTTATTCACCAAAATCACATGCTTTTGAATCTGAGCTGACCTATCTATGGTTCAATCCAGATCAAATTGAACACGACGCTCAAACATGTAAATTATGGTCGGTACGACGCTGGAATATTTTGAGCATAAAGCCTGATGACTTCTTGACGATGTATAGCGGTAGTATTCGAGAACGAGTCAAAAAAGCAATTTTGGAACATGCCAATTTCGTTGCTCGGGCCGACTGGGAAATTCGGGTATTGGCTTTACCCCGTTATTTCGGATTTCGCTTTAATTCGGTGGTGTTTTATTACGTTTTTAATCGTGATCAACAGCTTCAGTTTATTTTGAGTGAAATTACCAATACGCCTTGGAATGAGCGTCAAGTTTACGTGCATGATTGCCGCGAGAAAGACGCACAGATTCAGCATTTTAAGAGCTATCAGTTTAAGTTCGATAAGGCATTTCACGTGTCGCCGTTTATGCCTATGGCACTGGCATATCAGTGGAAATTCAGCCATTCAAATATACAAAATGTGATTCATATGCAGCTTTATGAACAGCAACAACTGATCTTCGATGCCACGATGAATTTCACCTTAGACCCCATCACGTTTCCTTCACAGCAATATCGATATGCTCTTCGTTATAGTGTGGAGCCTTTTAAAATGTTAGCTTCGATTTATTTACAAGCCTTCCAGTTGTGGCGCAAGAAAGTTCCATTTTATCGTCACCCAAAAAAGAATAAGGATATATAACCCATGATTAAGACATTTCTTTACGGTGAACAAGATACATTACCGCTGATTTTAAGAGGGCTTCTTAAAATACAGCACGGTCAGATTACTTTTCGCGGTATTTGGAACGGAACTGTGGGTGAGCCCTCAGATCTTCATGCCACCATTGAGGTGCATAATCCGGCACTGATTGAACTGATATTTAAAAATGGCGTACTTGGTGCCGCCGAAGGTTATATTCGCGGTGATTGGACCACCGACCACTTGGTTGAGCTCATTCAGATTTTATCGCGTAACCGACATGTACTCGATAAAATCAATCAAAACGTGGTGGCACAAGCAAGCCAAAGCTTATTAAAACTCTGGTACAAATCACGACAAAATTCAATCACGGGTAGTCGTAAAAATATTGCCGAGCATTATGATCTAAGCAACGACTTCTTTAAGCTATTTCTCGATGACTCGATGATGTACTCAAGTGCGGTATTTACCGATGAGCACATGACGCTTGAAGCGGCATCTGATTTGAAAAAAGAGCAGATTTGCCAAAAACTCCAGCTTAAACCGCTCGATCATCTGGTCGAAATTGGAAGCGGTTGGGGGGGCTTTGCAATTTACGCCGCTCAAAATTATGGCTGTAAAGTCACCACGATTACCATTTCACAAGCGCAATATGATGAAGCAGTAGCACGCGTTGAGGCAGCTGGTTTAAGCCATCGAGTTGATGTGCAGCTTAAAGATTATCGTCTTCTTGAAGGCAAATTCGACAAACTGGTTTCAATTGAAATGATTGAGGCGGTGGGCGAGCAGTACCTGCCAACTTATTTTAACCAGTGCCGCAATCTTCTTAAACCGCATGGTCTGGCCCTGATTCAAGCAATTACCATTGAAGATGCACGCTATGAAAAAGCCATTAATACAGTTGATTTCATTAAGCGGTATATCTTCCCGGGCAGTTTTATTCCGTCTATCAGCGTCATGACTTTGGCAGCATCAACCCAAAAACTGCGTCTGAAACAGCTCGATGATATTGGTTTAAGCTATGCCCAAACCATTCATCATTGGCGAGCACGCTTTTTAGCAGCTAAAGCAGACGTACTGGCACTTGGTTTCGATGAAAGTTTCATTCGTATGTGGGATTTTTACCTCTGTTACTGCGAAGGGGGCTTCAGAGAAGGCGTCATTAGCGATGTGCATATGCTATTTGAAGCCAGTCCATATTGAGATCGATCTGGAAATGAAGGAGATCAGTGATGCTATGGAATCTGGTTATTCTAGATGTTGCGATCATGTTGGTATGCTGGCTGGTTGCAACCTTCAATCGTCGCGTGGGAATTGTTGATGTCGCATGGAGTTTTTGTATTGCGATCAATATCTTACTTTCAGCTTGGTTGATTGATACCGCACCACTTGCCATTCGTTCATTTATTGGTGTGTTAAGCGGTGCATGGTTTTTACGCCTGTTTCAGCATTTGTTTCGGCGTTATCTTGCCGAGACTGAAGAAGACACACGCTATGCCAATATGCGCAGAGCCATGGGCAAGTTCCAGCATGTCGGCTTCTTACTTTTTTTCTTGTTTCAGGCAGGTTTAGTACTGCTATTTTTCGCTCCAATGTGGGTTTTGCTCAATCAGCCTGCTTCCGCCTGGTCAGGCTTTATGTTGCCCGCGATGTTGGTTGCCGCGCTTGTCATGCTGGTTGCTTTTGCTGGAGAAAGCATCGCAGATCAGCAGCTTTACCGTTTCAAGCAAGACAAGGCTAATCGTGGCAAAACAATGGATCAGGGTTTATGGCGATACTCTCGGCATCCCAACTACTTTTTTGAATGGTTGCACTGGTTTGCTTACCCGATTTTAGGCTTGGCAGTGGGCGTATACGTGCTGTGGATTTATCCACTGCTGATGTGGTTATTTTTGTATTACATCACAGGTATTCCGTTTAGTGAGCAACAAGCGTTAAAGAACCGTGGTCAAAATTATCGTGACTACCAGCAACGAACTTCAATGTTTATTCCTAGAAAACCAAAACAATAGGTCAATATATGGATTTTATCATTCAACAATCGCTCAAACTGGTCGAGAGTGGCCTTGTACCCGATCAGGCCATTCGTGCGGCTATTCGTGCGCTCAGTAAAAAACGTTTGATTCAGGAAGGTCGTTATGATCCTGAACAGGCCGCCCAGCGTTATATGGATGTGCTGAATACCCTCAAGCACAGTGAAATTGCCATTGAAACCGACAAAGCCAATGAGCAGCACTACGAACTACCGACCGAATTTTTTCAGGCCGCATTGGGCAAGCGTTTAAAATACAGCGCATGTTACTTCCCGACTGCTAAAACCACCCTAGACGAAGCTGAAGAGTTTGCTTTACATATATACTGTGAACGTGCTCAGCTTAAGGATGGTCAGCAGATTTTAGAGCTGGGCTGTGGCTGGGGTTCTTTTACACTCTGGATGGCAGAGCGTTACCCAAATGCCTCAATCAAGGGTGTGTCTAATTCGGCGACACAACGTCAACACATCTTGGCCCAAGCGAAACAGCGTGGACTCAATAATATTGAAATCCTGACCTGTGATGTGAATGTACTTGAACTTGAAAAAGGGCAGTTTGATCGCGTGGTATCGGTCGAAATGTTTGAGCATGTGCGTAATTACCAGCGTTTATTTGAAAAAATTCAAACATGGCTGAAAGATGATGGCTTATTATGGTGTCATATTTTCTGTCATCGATTCTTGCATTACCCATTTGAAATTAAGAACGAATATGACTGGATGTCGAAATACTTCTTTACTGGTGGTCTGATGCCGTCGGTCTCGACATTCTTACATTTTCAGGATCATTTAGAGCTCAGCCAGCAGTGGCAGTGGTCAGGTGAGCATTATGAGCGTACTGCCAATGCATGGCTTGAAAACATGGATGCGCATGAAACTGAACTCAAACCGTTGTTTGAAAAAATTTATGCACAAGATGCAGATGCATGGTGGCAGCGCTGGCGCATATTCTTTATGGCCTGTGCCGAGCTGTTTGGATTTGACCAAGGTCAAGAGTGGGTCGTTGGGCATTACTTATTTAAAAAGAAGGCGGCCTAACCCACAAATTGGCTGTTATTGAGTTGTAAATATGTTGAAGTTCTACCGCAACGACCATTCCAATCATCCTGTGGCTGAGGTGTTTAATCGATACTATTGGCTACAGATTGTTTTGATTGCAATGTCGATTGTGGTGGGCTTGGCATGCAGCGCATGGGTCATTAAAGGCTCTTTATTAAAAACTGCCCTTGAGCAGGAGATGGAGCATTACTGGATTCGCGTTCAGCGTAACCCGAATGCGAATTTACCCGATACCAAAAACTTGTATGGCTATCGATGGCTCACCAATAACCCACCGCCGCGTTTTAAATCTTATACCTTCAAGCCTGGTGTAAACCGGATGTTTATTGATGGTAAAGATCGTATGACAGTTTATGGTGAGAAAAATGGTCAGCATGTCTTGCTGGTTTTTGGTGAAAGCAACGTCAATAAATTGATCTGGTTATTTGGTCTTGCACCACTCATGTTTAGCTTATCTGTTTTATACAGCTTTTTGTGGTGGTCAAACCGGCGGGCAAAGCGCTATTTTTCTCCTATTACACGATTGGCCAATGCGCTTGAACAAATCGATTGGGCGCATCAAACTGAGCAATCGCCATTTGCCCAAATCAGTACCAATGGTAATTTAGAAGCAGAATACCTTAAGCAGGCGCTAGAAAAGTACCATCAAGTTTTGACCGAATTTATCCGCCGAGAGCGCGAGTTTACAGGGGATGTAAGCCACGAGCTGCGCACACCGCTGACAATCTTAAAGGGGAATTTACAGTTATGCCAAGTTAAGTTTGGCCAAGACAAATCCTTGCTGCGTATGCACAATACCATTGAGGACATGCAGCTTTTGGTCGATACACTTTTGGCAATAGCGCGAAATACCACCAGTAATCTAAATACTGAACATCATTATTTGTCTAAAATCGTCGATGATCTAGTGATGGATCTGGCCGATATGAGTCAAGTCAAAGGCATTGATATTGAAATTCAGTACGAAGAAGCCGAGCAAAAGCGCTGGCTATATCCTTCCATGACCAAAATGGTGCTCAGTAATATCTTGCGTAACGCTTTAAATTATTCGCAAGGTACCCAGATCGATATAATCTTGCAAAAAAACAGCCTTATTATTGCCGATAATGGAATTGGATTGGATTTACCCAACGATGCCAAAGTGCAAGAGCTCAATGAATCTCAGTTGAAGCTCGATGTAAAAGGGCATGGAATTGGTTTACAACTGGTGCAAAAACTGTGTAAACAGCTCAACTGGCGAGTAGAGCTGTTCGACCGTCAATATTATCTTTTAACCCATCCAGAGTTAATGCTACAAAATACTACAGGTTTGATTGTTGTGGTTTATCTTTGTTAAGAGGCGCTTTGTTCAATCGCAATCTTTAAACCCACTCCCGAAACGGTGTGTAATAGTTTTTGTTCAAAGGGTTTATCAATCATTTTTCTTAGATTATAAATATGGCTTCTGAGTGCATCGCTTTCAGGCTCTTCTTCACCCCACAATTCCATAATCAGTTCTTGCTTGGTCACTACTTTAGGTGACTGACGCATTAATGTTTTGAGTAATTTAAACTGAATCGGTGGCAGTTCTATTGAATGACCATTTCGTATGACGCGCTGAGTAGATGTGTCTAATACAAGATCGTGTATTTTGATTTGGCTATTAGACACCTCGCCAGAAGCACGCTTAATGAGGGCACGAATGCGGGCAACCAGTTCGTTGAAGTCAAATGGCTTGATCAAGTAGTCGTCTGCACCAGCAGAAAACCCCTGAAGTTTATCTTCAACAGTATCACGCGCTGTGAGCATGAGCACAGGTAAATCCAGTCCTTGATCGTTTCGTACCCAGTCACAAAGCTGGTAGCCTGTACCGTCTGGTAAGTTCACGTCTAATAAAAGCAAATGAAAAGGCTGTGACTTTAAGAAGTTTTTGGCAGCGTCAAGGTTACGCGCATGGTCAACCACATAACCATGCGCCTCTAAAAACTCACAAACCGTTGCAGCCAGCTCAAAATGATCTTCGACCATGAGTATAAAATGATGGCTCATAAGATGAAGCGAATCCATTAATTGAGAAGTTGTTGTTTTAACTTAGCATTAAATGGCGCTGCACCAAACCAAATTTTAAAATAATCATTGGCATGCGGATCGGTAATTGAACCAAGCGGTTTATTGTTTAAAACCAGATCCAGTTTCTGATTTTGCATTTGATAGCCAATGCTATACAAATCTCCCGATTTTACTGGCCGATAGAGCGCGGTAATCTGGTTCAAAGGGGATTTACTGCTAAAGCCAGAAATATTTTTTTCCAGAAAATGTGTGGCCGCTTTTTTAAATGCCCATTCTGGAATATCACGGGTGTAGTAGAAGTCAAGCCGGATATCCTGCGTATTCCATGCCTTGGCACAATCTTGCGCATAGTAGCTGACTTTACCGACATTTTTGAGCGTCACCACAATTGGTGCTGTACTGCATTTTTTTAATTCGCTGGCCGATGCTGTTTGTGTCATCCATAATGATGACACGCCCAACACACTACCAATTACGATTTTTTGAATGGTAGTACCCATTTGTAAGCTCCTCCAAATACAGGTAATGAACGGAATAAGCCGTTAGCAGGGTCCCAGAAATCTTGCTGGAAAATAATCTGTTGTTGCGGATTCACTTTAATTTCGCTGATACCGTAGGAGTCCATAGTTTTGGTACTACCGAACATCTTGAAGTCATAAGCCATGTGCCAGTGAATATATGCGGAGTCTTCATGATGGGTCGCGCTGATGAGTTTTACGGTCACGTTGCTCACGCGTTTGTTCATGCCTTCAAAATGCTTCACCAATTCTTGCTTATTGGAAAACTGAGATAAAGTATCGTTGATGTAAAGCTGATCGGCGTATAGATTACTGGCATTTTTTACAAATGACGGTGTACCGAGGGTATTAAAGGCACCCACAAATCGCTGGCCGATGTCCATAGCTTTTTGATCATCCATCACTACACCATTCACTTGCTCACGCGCTTTAGTGTAATCACTGGTATATGCTGGCATGCTTTTACAGGCACTCAGACTCAAAATCGTAATGGCCGAGACGGCAAGTGTCGTGATTCTTTTCATCATTGGGTTCACCCTTGATTTATCTTTATCAATCAAAGGTAGGTGAAAAGGTGTGAACTGGGCGTGAAATTTATACGTCAGAACGTGATCAAACGTATAGCTTGCGTTATTGAATATTAAGTTCAAAGACGTTAAACATCATCGTATGGTTCAACTGGCGTCTCTAGCGTGAGCTGATAAAACGCGGCATCGAGCCAGCGTCCAAATTTAAATCCCGCTTGGGTGATAGTGCCTGAATAACGAAATCCGAGTTTTTCATGCAATTTAATACTGGCTACATTGGTTGCATCAATACATCCGACCATCACGTGCACATCAGCGGCTTTCGCTCGTTCGATTAGCGCTTGCATCAGCACGGTGCTCAAGCCTTGGCCACGAAAATCTTTGTGAATATAAACGCTGTGTTCGACAGTATATTTATAAGCCGGAAATGCCCGAAATGTGCCAAAGCTTGCAAAGCCCATCAATTGACCTTGCGCATTGACTGCGCCGATGACAGGAAATTGATGTGTACGTTTGGTTTTAAACCATTGCACCATACTTTCTTGCGTGCGAGGTTTGTAGTCGTACAATGCAGTTGAATGCACAATCGCATCATTGAGAATATCCAGAATCTCAGTTGAATGTTGTTGTTCCGTACAATCCACAAGACGCAATGCTTCAACAGATGGCTTCGACATCAAAAATTATCCTTATTGACAGGCACGATAGCGCTTTATTGCAGAACAAATCGCGCTAGGAGAAAAAGCTGCAAAAGAGTAGCAGAAAATCAGCAAAATACCAAAATGAGATAAAGATGTAGTTATAAGGCGCAACAGGTTAAATCAACAAATCAAATAAACGGCTTTCATCGAATTGTTTTAAATTGTCATCACGCTATGAACCATTTTCAATTTAGTACAGAATACAAAAGAAAAGGAGTGAAAAAAATGGGTAAATCTGAATGAAAACAACAGTCAAATATGTCGTACTTAAAGGGGACGATTATCAGCTTGGAACCCCTTTGCATGAAGAGCAGCTCGATGCGCCAGCAGATTTTTTTGACAAAATCCCTGATCAGTTAATATTAAATCAGCGCAATTTTCGTTTGAAGTATAAAGAGTTGAATCGCAAATATTCGCATTATGATGAAATTGAAGAGGCGCAGCACATTGTAGTGAAGCTGATCGCAATTTAAAAAAAAAGCTCAGAGCATACTCTGAGCTTTTTTATATTTAAAACATCACCAGCATGATGATGGCACCGAGTGCAATCCGGTACCAAGCAAATACCCGTAAAGTATGCTTCTCAACAAATCGAACCAGTGCTCTGACCACAAACAATGCAGAAATGAAAGCTGCAACAAATCCAAGCCCGATATTGAGCATATTGTCTGATGTTAAAATACTGGCATTACGCATGAGGTCATAGGTGGCTGCACCCAGCATGGTTGGCATGGCCAAGAAGAACGAAAATTCGGTCGCTGCTTTACGAGATAAACCTGAAAGCATACCACCAATAATCGTTGCACCTGAACGAGATGTGCCTGGAATCATGGCAATACACTGTACAAAACCCACAATGATGGCTTGCTTGAAAGTAATGCGTGTGGCTTCGGTAGTAGATGGCTTAAAGTCACGAGACTCAACCCAGAAAATAATGAGTCCACCTACAATCAGCGCCACCGCCACAACCATTGGGCTAAACAACACCGATTTAATAAAATCGACGGCCAATACGCCAATAATCACCGCGGGGAAAAAAGCAATCAGAACGCTAAACGTAAAATGTCGTGCTTCTGCATCACCGCTAAAAAAGCCTTTCACCAAATCGATAATTTTTTTTCTGTACAGCCAGCACACCGCGAGAATGGCACCTAACTGGATCACGACTTCAAATGCTCGACCGCTATCGGAATGAAAGTCAATTAAATGACCAAATAAGATTAAATGTCCTGTACTCGAAATCGGTAAAAATTCTGTTAATCCTTCGATAAAACCTAAAAATAACGCTTTAAAAGCTTCAAGATTTCCCATGAAATATTGTACTCATCTCTAAAATCGTTGAGTGGAAGATGTTTTTTAGAATAAAAACGTACCTTATCTTAAAGTAAACAATTCCTTGATCAATAAAAAAGATAAAATAATTTGAATTTGATAATGAGAATTGTTTGCGTTTATTGTTTTTTTGTTATATGATGATTTCCGAAGAGTTCGAGAAGGCTCTTCAATAAAACAATAATAATCATCACTACCAGAGGTAGTATTACAGCGTGATCCTCAAAACCCATAGCCAGTGCTATGGGTTTTTTTATTTTAATGTGGTTTAGATGCAGCTTGCATTTGCTGCTTCAGATACAAGTCGACATAATACTTCTCGACATAATCATCGGCATATTGATTTGCGACACAGCGTGTCTGTGTTTTTTCTACTTTTTTTACTGCTACTGTTGGATCTACTTGTTGCACAACCCACCATTCGCGATCAATTCTGCGTACAGAAAAAAGTTCTTTCTGGTATTTACGTTTAGCCATTAAAGATCCATAAACATGAACAAAGTGAGTGATTTCTACGTGACCCTGCGCATGAAGTCAAGTCGACTTTGATGAGCTTGTATATTTTAAAATCATTAAACAAACGCCTAGAAAACAAAAAAGCTGACATCTGTTTAGATATCAGCTTTTTTGGATCATGCAATCAATTTACACAGGTAAAATGGCTATTGCACCGGACGATGATTTATTTCATTCAACTCTTTACGGCTGTAACCGCGAGACACCAAAACCTTTTTAATTCCTTTGATGATATCTTCATCAGTTGCTTTTGCCAAAGCAGCAACGAGCTGCTCGTTTGTTTTGCAAGAACAATCGTTTTCAACACAAGCAATTTGGTTTTTATGCTCGTTATTGATCTCATCTGATGAGAACAGTTTATGCCAAAAACTCATAGAGCCTTCATAATCAACTTAACATAGCTCGAAATATAGCCAAATTAAATAAAAATACAAGATGACCAAAGTGATAAAAGCAACAATCAAACTCTAAATTTTCCGATGATAAATTTAAAATTTAACGAAATTATGACAAGGCTAGGGGCTTGATCTTTGATTTAATTTGATTTTTAACTATAAAAAATGATTAAAGAAGAATAGGTTACATCTATAACCTATTCATTATTCTTTACAATGCAATAAATTGTTTAAATTCTTTCGAGTAATACACCCGATTCAACATGATGGGTAAACGGGAATTGATCAAACAAAGCGAAGCGGCTAATTCGATGTGTTTGAGTCAGGGTTTTTAAGTTGTCGTATAAGGTATCCGGGTTACACGAGATATATAAAATACGCTCAAAACCTTGCAGAAGTTTAAGAGTCTCATCATCAATTCCGGCGCGTGGTGGATCGACAAAAACCGTATCAAATTGATAGCCATCAAGCTCGATTTGCGCTTCTTGTAGGCGTCTGAAACTACGTTCACCGCGATAGGCTTCAGTAAACTCTTCGGCCGAAAGTCGGGCAATTTGGATGTTATTAATCTGGTTTTGTGCAATGTTCCACTGCGCAGCATAAACAGAACTTTTTGCAAGCTCAGTGGCCAACACACGATTGAAATGTAATGAAAGCGGCAAGGTAAAATTACCGTTTCCGCAATAGAGTTCAAGCAAATCCTGATTTTCACCCTGAATGGTATCGCAGGCCCAAGTGAGCATCTTTTGACAAACAATGGCATTTGGCTGGGTAAAGCTACTTTCGATTTGTTTGTATTTAAAAGTGCGACCATGAACCTGTAATTGCTCTACCACATAGTCATCACCGATAATGACTTTCTGACCACGGCTACGTCCCATGATTTTGATATTGAGTCGATCTGCCAGTGCTTTGGCCGCAGCTTCCCAGTCAGCGTCTAGTTTACGATGATAAATCAGCGTAACCAGCATTTCACCACTCAGTGTCGCCAAAAAATCGACTTCAAAAATACGCTGTGATAGCACAGCATTCGCCTTGAGCTCTGCTAGTAAAACAGGCATGAGTGCATTAATGCTTTGATCAGCAATTGGAAACGTATCAACACGTACCACAGCTTTATTTTTGCCTTCGTCTGCGCGTTCAAACATGGCATAGAACAAATCATTTTCGGTATGCCAGATACGAAACTCGGCACGCATACGAAAATTTTGCTCTGGCGAGTCAAATACTTCCAATGTTGGCGCATTAAATTCCTGAAATTGGCGGGTGATTCGTTCAATTTTATCTTGAAGCTGTTGCTGATACGTTTGAGACATAAATATGAAAAATAACAAGAATCGTCAAAGCGCAAATAGTAGCAAAAAAAGCAACTATCAGGGAGAAAACTTATCATGGCTTTAAGCACAGCCATAATATTTTTAATGCGCTCAATGTAAAAAAGCACGCCATGTTTCTCACTTGGCGTGCTTTTAGTGAAAAGACCTTTATTTTGAAATAATCATCTATTCCGAAATGGTCATCAAGCTGGCATTACCTCCAGCAGCAGCCGTGTTAATACTGATTGCATGTTCAATCAATAGTCGCTCAAGTGGGATACGGACACTTGAATCTTGCATATGCGTAATACCTACAATAGCTCCTTGACGTGCTGCAACTTGTGTTTGCAATTTTTCCAGTTGATCGGCAGTACCATGATGCAAGACAGCATCGAAATCCCCATGCTCGACATGACCAATTTCAATAATTGCCTGACGAATCGCCTGAGGCAATTTTGAAGCATAACTTTGCATAAAACTGTGACCTTCCAAAATGGCCACTTCGCTTTGTACTGCAAAAATCGCGAGCATTTGATGCACGACATCGACATGATTCGTTGCAACCGTCAAAACACGCTTGCGCGGTAGCATCATATAGCGGTTGATTTCGCCAGTCGGGCCTTGCAGATCAAACGCGTGACCTACGCTAACTGTATCAATTGCAGGGAAGTTCGCTTCAGGTAAATGCTGTTTAGCCCAACTCAGCAGCTCATTAAACAGTTTTGGACGTTCAGCGCGAATATGATGGTCTGGCTGCACACCAAAAGGCACATTTAAGCTTTTTTCTGAACAGCTATTCATCAAGCGGTATACATAAAGCGGACCACCGGCTTTAGGCCCAGTACCCGATAAGCCTTCTCCGCCAAAAGGTTGTACCCCCACCACAGCCCCTACGATATTACGGTTGATGTATAGGTTGCCGACTTCTGCATGTTCCACCACGGTATTGATTGTTTCATCAATTCGAGTGTGCAGTCCCATGGTTAAACCATAGCCCTTGGCGTTGATCCGCTCAAGTAAAGCCTGAATTTCGCCATGCTTATAGGTAATGACGTGTAATACCGGACCAAATACTTCGCGTTCTAAATCATCGAGATTTGGAAGTTCAATTAGGGTTGGCAGTACGAACGTTCCGTTTTGTAGCACCAATTGGCTTTTGGCATCTTGATTTAAAGCAAGCTGATGAACCGGATAGCCTTTACTGCGCATTTTTTGGATATGCTGATCGATGGTTTGTTTGGCTTCACCATCAATAACAGGGCCAATATCCGTTTTTAAAATAAACGGATTACCCACCAAAAGTTGTTGCATCGCACCTTTGAGCATGTCAATTAACACTTTAGCGTTGTCTTCTTGCACACATAAAATACGAAGTGCAGAGCAGCGCTGGCCGGCGCTGTCAAATGCCGAGTTGACGACATCTAGCACCACCTGTTCGGTTAAGGCCGATGAATCGACAATCATCGCATTTTGACCGCCCGTTTCCGCAATCAGCGGAATAGGCTCGCCAGTCGGTGAAACGCGTTTGGCAACTGTCTTTTGCAAAATTTTCGCGACTTCGGTCGAACCGGTAAACATGATGCCCTGAACACGATCATCTGAACTAAGCTTAGCACCAACCGTTTCACCACGCCCTGGCAATAGTTGCAGTACAGCACGTGGAACACCCGCTTCATGCAAGATGCGCACTGCTTCAGCAGCAATTAAAGGCGTTTGCTCGGCAGGTTTTGCAATGACACAGTTACCAGCCACCAAGGCAGCTGCAATCTGACCTGAAAAAATTGCTAAAGGGAAGTTCCAAGGGCTAATACAGAGCACTGTGCCAAGTGGGCGAATCGTTGTAGATTCATTGATGCTCTCGATCTGAGTCGCGTAGTAACGTAGAAAATCGACGGCTTCACGTACCTCGGCAATCGCATTGGCATACGTTTTACCGGCTTCACGACATAAAAGGATCATGAGCGCCTGCATGCGGTCTTCCATTAAGTCTGCTGCACGCTTTAATGCTGCTGCGCGTTCACTTTTATGGGTGCCTGACCAACCGATTTGTGCTTGTATTGTTGCCTGTAAAGCAATCTCAACATGTGTTTCAGTTGCTTCTTGTACATAACCGACCAAGTCTGCATGAACAGCAGGGTTTAAAATGGCCTGTGATGTAACGTCAAACTCAAGCGATGCATCTGCAAGCAAGGGCTGACTGTTCCACACCTGATGCTGCAATGCCTGTGCCGTTTCATTTAAGGCGATCAGGCTGCTGTCATCGGCAAGATCAAAGCCTTTCGAATTCTGACGTGCATCGCCATATAATGCATATGGCAGTGCAATAGCAGGATGTTTGAGACCAATGTGTTGTTCACGTTTGGCAGTGGCATGAATTTCATCAAATGGTGATTGAATCAATGCTTCGATTTTTAGGTTTTGATCGGCAATACGGTTAACAAAAGAGGTATTGGCACCATTCTCGAGCAAGCGGCGTACCAAGTAGGCCAGTAAGGTTTCATGGTTACCCACTGGTGCATAAATACGACATGGAATACCGAGTTTATTGTCGCTACGCGAACCTACGACTTGCTCGTATAGCGGCTCTCCCATGCCATGTAAGCATTGGAACTCATACTGACCTGCATAATACTTGCTCGGGTCTGCCAGATGGTAAATGGTGGCTAATGACTGTGCATTGTGTGTTGCAAATTGCGGATAAATATAGGCTGGTGCGTCCAGCAATTTTTTGGCACACGCAATATATGATAAATCGGTGTGAACCTTACGTGTGAATACAGGGTAGTCGCTCATCCCGTCGATTTGTGCTTTTTTGATTTCGCTGTCCCAATAAGCACCTTTTACCAAACGAATCATCAGACGTTTCTGGCTACGTTTGGCCAGATCAATCACGTAATCGACCACGTAGAAACAACGTTTTTGGTAAGCCTGAATGACAAACCCAATACCTTTCCAGCCTGCAAGTTCTGGCTCAAAGCACAATCGTTCTAAAAGTTCGAGTGAGATTTCAAGACGATCGGCTTCTTCTGCATCGATGTTGAGTCCAATGTCATAGCGTTTCGCCAGTTGTGCCAGTTCAAATACTTTTCCATAAAGCTCATCATGTACACGTGCAATTTGAGCGCGTTGATAACGAGGGTGCAGTGCAGATAACTTAATCGAAATTCCTGGACCATCATACACGCCCTTACCTTGAGCGGCTTTGCCAATCGCATGAATGGCTTGTGTGTAATCGTTAAAATAACGTGCAGCATCATGATCGGTGAGGGCAGCTTCGCCCAGCATGTCGTATGAATAGCGAAAGCCTTTGTGTTCGAGCGGTTTAGCATGATTCAGTGCTTCTTCAATGGTTTCACCAGTCACGAACTGTTCGCCCATCATGCGCATCGCCACGTCAACTGCTTTACGGATGACACCACGACCACTACGAGCAATGATCGAGGTGAGCAAGCCCGATAAACTTCCTTGTTTAGGCGTTTCCATCAGCTTACCGGTCAGCATTAAGCCCCAAGCTGCTGCATTGACAAACATCAGGCTACTTTGACCCACATGGTCTTTCCAGTTGCCTTGATTGATTTTGTCACGAATCAGTAAGTCGCGTGTTGCTTTATCAGGAATACGTAAAAGTGCTTCTGCCAAGCACATGAGTGCAATTCCTTCTTGCGAGGACAGCGAAAATTCCTGCAATAAACCCTGCACAATCCCTGCTTTACCAGCAGAACTCTTACGCTCACGTAATGAGTTGGCCAGATTAAACGCAACTTCATGAATCTGATGATTCAATTCATCTGAAATTGTCGCGGCATTCAATAAGGTTTCGACGACTTCTGGTTCTGCACGGCGCCAAGCACTGTTAATTCGTTCTTCCAGCTCGGTTTTGTGTTTAAATTCCGTGATGTAACCAAAGTTAGGTTGTGCTTCATGCATTTTCGGGTTGCTGTCCATCATGTTCATGTCAAATTCCAATGACGATCTCTAAAGGATATTGTCTAAAGAGGTTTAGATAATTTATGATTACAGAATAATTACCGAATAACTCGCTATATTCTTGGCATTTTTTAGGGAAAAATTTTGTATGGATGGGGCAATTTCAACATTAGATCGGGTTGATCTGAAAATTCTCGATATTCTTCAAAAAGATGGTCGAATTTCAAACATAAAACTCGCAGAAGAAGTCAGTCTGTCACCTACTGCGGTCATGGCGCGTGTACAGAAACTAACCAAGGAGAATTATATTCTGGGCTATCAAGCCAAACTCAATCCAGAAAAGCTCAATGCGAGTTTTTTAGTGTTTGTGGAAGTATTACTCGATAAAACCACATCGAATGGACTCGACGAATTTATTGAGGCTGTATCGGAATATCCTGAAATTATTGAATGCCATATGACCAGCGGCGGTTTTGATTTCTTAATGAAAATTCGCAGTGCCAATATGGAAGAGTACCGAAAGTTTGCTGGGCAAACGTTGTGGCAATTGCCTGGGGTCAAGGAAACGCGAAGTTATCCGGTCATGCAAGTGGTCAAAGAAACCTCTCGAATTAAGCTAAATAAGCGCACTACAAAAAAAGGGGCATGAAGCCCCTTTTTTTAGATCAAATGATGGATTATTTCGAGCTATGGTAAAGACGATCGGCTTCTTCAAAGCGATCCGTTACTTCACGTGTTGGTGGTTTGCCCATGAGGCTCACAACCACAATGGTAATTGCAGCCAAGACAAAACCAGGAATGATCTCGTAAATACCCGTTGACGCAAATAGGTTTTTCCAGCCAATCACCACCACTGCGCCTACAATCATACCTGCAACCGCAGCATTTAAAGTCATGCGTTTCCAGAACAACGAGAAAATAATTAACGGACCAAACGCGGCACCAAAGCCAGCCCAAGCGTACGCTACAAGGCCCAAAACTTTACTTTCCGGGTTGCTTGCCAACCAGATTGCAAATACAGAAATCGCCAGAACCATCAAGCGACCAACCCAGACCAATTCTTTTTGAGAGGCATTTTTGCGAAAGAATGGCTTATAAAAATCTTCGGTTAAGGTACTCGAGCAGACCAGAAGCTGACAGCTCAACGTACTCATCACAGCAGAAAGAATACCTGCCATCACAATACCGGCTACCCACGGATTAAACAAAATCTGTGCAAGCTCCATAAATACCAATTCAGAGTTTTTACTCACATTTCCGGCAAGCTCAGGATGACCTTGGAAGAACGCAATACCAAAAAATCCTGCTCCGACAGCGCCACCTAAGCATAGAATCATCCAAGACATACCAATTCTACGTGCAGCTGGAATTGATTTGACCGAGTCTGCTGCCATAAAACGAACGAGGATATGCGGCTGCCCAAAATAGCCTAAGCCCCATGCCATTGCTGAAATCATGGCAATAAAACTCACACCAGAGAACATGTTCATGGCTTGTGGACGAGCTGTTTCAATGAGCTGCGTAAATTGCTGCTGACCGTCTCCAATCGCTAAATACGCAAAAATAGGCGTGAGCAATAAAGCAAATAGCATCATGGCAGCTTGAAACGTATCGGTCCAGCTAATGGCAAGGAAGCCACCAATACACACGTAACTGATCGTGGCAATCGCACTGATCCAGAGTGCCATGGTGTAATCCATACCAAAAATCGTTTCGAACAAGCGTGCGCCTGCAACCATGCCTGAAGCACAGTAAATCGAGAAGAAAATCAGAATGATCAGCGCAGAAGATACGCGAAGTAATTTTTTCGTATCATTGAATCGATTGGTAAAATAATCGGGGAGAGTGAGTGCGTTAAATTGCACCTCAGTATGCACGCGTAAACGGCCTGCGACAAACAACCAGTTTAACCATGCGCCGATAATCAGACCAATTGCGATCCATGCTTCGGAAAGACCCGATAAGTAAATCGCACCTGGTAAGCCCATGAGTAACCAACCACTCATGTCTGATGCACCAGCCGACAATGCTGTAACAAAACTTCCTAAGCTGCGTCCGCCCAGAATGTAGTCTGAAAAATTTGTTGTGGCTCTATACGCATAGAGACCAATACAGACCATTGCCACGATGTAAAATACAAACGTGATCACGGTTGGATTGATAGAATTCATGAATGGGACCTATCCTTATGTACTTTTACGTGTGTAATTCAACCAGTCCAAATAATAATTTGGTTGCCTAAAAATAAGGCTGAGATATAAACACGGATGCCAAAATAATAACTGTTAACTTTAAGTATACATTATGTAATTTTATGTAAAAATATCTTGTGTGTAGAGATTAATTAATAACCTATAAAATTCAATGTATTATTTATCGAAAATAAAAATAAAAAGCCATTTGATGGATTTAAATACAAAAAATGATGATATTTAAATTGAAAGGATGAAAATCAAAGCAGTTTTGTAATTTTGTGTATCTTAAAAAGTGAGCAATTGTGTAAGCATTGAACAAATTGAAGGTGATGTGTGGATAAAAAGCACCCAAAATGGTCAAATTATTTACTTTTTAACGTCTCGGATAGTGTTTTTACACCCTCAGATGCTGTCATTTTGAGCAACTGATACTGCTTTGGAACGCGATGATAGTCGGCTTTCGGATCGATATAATACGCTTCACATGAGCCAGATATTTCGTGGATTAAACCCGCGACTGGATAAACGCTTAAGGTTGAACCAATCACAATAAATATATCGGCTTGACGAATTTGATGGATTGCATCTTGATAAGCAGGTACAGATTCACCAAACCAGACCACATGTGGCCGAAGTGGATAGCCGTCTTTACAGCGATCCCGATCTAGTTTTAATTCGCAGCCCCGAATAGGATATAGCTCTTGAGTGATTTGTGCATCTGGGCCACTGGTTTTGGCAAATCGAATATTGCCGTGCAAATGTAAAACACGGCTAGAGCCAGCACGCTCGTGCAGATCATCAATATTTTGAGTAATCACGTTCACATCAAATTGATGCTCTAGAGCGGCAATCGCCAGATGTGCCGAGTTAGGCGTCGCGTTCAAAATGTTTTTACGCCGTTCATTATAAAAACGCTGTACAAGTTCAGGATCTTTTTGCCAAGCTTCTGGCGTTGCCACATCTTCAATTTTGTAATTTTCCCACAGTCCATCACTATCTCGAAATGTATGAATACCACTTTCGGCGCTCATACCGGCACCAGAAAAAACCACTAATTTTTTCATGTTGTTCTCCTTGATATAAAAAATCCGCCCGAAGGCGGATTTGAAATTTATTTGTCGTGATGCAAATATTCTGGTTCTTTCGGTAATTTAAAACTACAGAAGAAACAGATGGCAAGCATCACCATCACATAAATGAAGAATTCGTTTTCAATACCTGCCTGTTTAAATTGCAGGGCAACCGCTGGCGCTGAACCACCAAAAATGGCATTTCCGACAGCATAAGAAAACCCAACGCCCAATGCCCGTACATGTGGTGGAAACATTTCTGCCTTAATTAAACCACTAATAGAAGTGTATAGGCTCAGAATCATCATCAGAAAAACCAGTAAAGCCGTCACGATTACCGGTGAATCACTAAACTGACGCATTCCAATGACCATAACTGGATAAATAAATACAATGCTCAATCCACTAAAAAGCAGCATGGATGCACGACGACCAATCCGGTCAGAGAGTGCTCCAAACAGTGGTTGAGCAATCATATAAATAAACAGTGCACAGGTCATCATGTAGCCAACAGTTCGGCCTTCAATACCCAAGCTGGTGATATAGGTTTTTGAATATACGGTTAAGACATAAAAGGTTAAGGAACCTGCCGAGGTATAACCCACCACCAGTAAAAAGGTAAACCAGTGCTTTTTAAATAGCTCGCGCAATGAACCCGATTCTTTTTTGTCGCTGTCTTCATGCGACAAGGTTTCTTCAAGTTTGCTTCGTGCTAAAAGTGAAATAATTGCTGCGATGCCGCCAATCACAAATGGAATTCTCCAGCCGCCATCCATGAGTTGTTGTTCGGTCATAAAGGCCAGCATGATCACACCGAGCAAGCTTGCCAAGAGCTGGCCGCCTGAAAGGGTCACATATTGAAACGACGCATAAAAACCGCGTTGGCCTTTAAGCGCAATTTCACTCATATAGGTAGCAACAGCACCGTATTCACCACCAACCGATAAACCTTGTAGCAAGCGTACCATTAATAATAAAAAGGGCGCTGCAATACCAACCTTATCATAGGTCGGGAGTGCGGCAAATAAGAAGGAGCTGACCGCCATCAGGCTAATTGAAATTACCATCGACTGTTTTCGGCCATGTTTATCGGCAATTCGACCAAATAACCAGCTACCAATTGGGCGCATAAAAAAGCTGGCTGCAAAAACCCCCCAAACATAAATACCTTGAGCGGTTGAACTCATGTCGGGTGCAGTCAATGCTCGCTGAAAATACATGGCAAAAACGGCGTAGATATAAAAGTCAAACCATTCAACTAAATTCCCTGAAGATGCTCCGACAATTCCCATAACGCGTTTGCGTTTTTCTTCTTTGCTATATACCACTTCACTCATCTAATAAATATCCTTATGGTCGGTCTAGTTATGGTCATCATATATTTTTTGACGTGATCAGATACCTTTGTACCTGTTGTCTAACAAAAGCATCAAACTACAGCAGGGCGGGACTGTCTAGGGTAAAAAATCAGAATTCTATTAATTTATACAGAGTTTTAAACAATACTTTTCACGTTAATTTTATTAAGTTTTTGAATTTATTCTGTAAATCCTAAAAATGCCAACATCATTTATTGTCTTTTTTATAAGCATGAAAATATTAACATAATTCTATGTTTTTATTGATAAAAGCGATTGAGACGAAGTTTTTCTCAAACTAGTGTACTTTCTTCAAAAAATGCCCAATCTCGGTTCTAAATTTTTTTGGCTCCGTAATGAGCGGTGTATGACCAGACTTTTCAAAATAAATAGGCTGAGCATTTTTTAACTGATGAGCAATTAATGTCTGACCTTGTTCTGGATAAAGTGTCGACTGTTTTCCAATGAAAAATGTGGTGGGGCATTCAAGTGCCTGTAAAGCGGTTCGATAATCTTCGGTATGATTCAAATAATTTTGTACATACCATCTGAGGTAATCTAAGCGCTGAATCGGGAGTACATGTTTTTGAAGTTTTGGGTATTGCAGAGCCAGCTTGAATATTTTGGGTATAAATGAGTTGCTGCTTTGAAATTCGATAAACTTCAGCCATGTTTCAACCAGCTCCTGTTGATGAGTCAGCGGAAGTTCCTCTAAATATTGAACGGATGCATGTGATTGTAAAAGTGCGTTAATCAAATGAAGAAAACGTCTAAACTCGGTATAACGTTCACCAAAAAGACCAAACTGCCACGTGCTATCGACACGTATTTTTGGAGTTTGATCGATATGCAGATAGCCTTTTAATTTCTGCCCTAAATGGCCGTATTGCATACCATGCATTGCGGTGGTAGCACCCATGGAATACCCAATAAGGATAAACTGTGTCAGTTTGAGCTCGTCAATCAAGTGTTCAACATCACGCCAGTGGCTAGAAATAGAATCTAGCTCTTGCGGTATCGCACAATGTTGTGATCGACCAAAACCACGCCATTCAGGAATAATAAACTCAAAGCCTTTGGTATATGAAAGTAAAAAGGGAAGCCATTGCCAGCTCAACATACCTAAACCAGAAAGTACCAACACTGGCTCGCCTGATCCAAAACGTCTGACAAATAATTGCTCTTGATCCGGCATAGTATAAAAAGGCATGGCTGGTCCTATTGGTTAATTAGTGCATTTAATTCAGGAATGACTTCATCGAGCCATTTGATCCATTCTTGCTCCATGGTAATGCCCAATTCTAAAATTTTTCGATGAATAAACAATACCCGGTTTTCTGATGTGTTGTGTTTAAAATCTTTATCGTAGATGGTTTGGTAGAGCTTCAGTTTTTCTTGATGAATTACCAAGTGTCGCTCGAGTTCTGGCAAGATTTGATTGCCACCCAGTTGAGCTTCTGCACGTAAACGAACCATCAAATCATCACGGAGTTGAGACGGTTCACTTTGCTGGAGCAACCAGCTTGAAAGTTCTATTCGACCGAGCTGTTCCACCTGATAGGTTTTTTTACGCGTGTGACTTGAGGCTTCATCAATGGTTGAAATCCAGCCTTTAGCCAGCATCGCACTGAGTTCACGATAAATCTGTTGATGACTGGCGTTCCAGAAAAATCCCATCGAGCGATCAAAACGTCGGGCGAGTTCAAATCCGGAACTGGGTTTCTCCAATAAGCTGGTCAGTAAAACATGCGAAAGCGACATAGCCATCCTAAAACTCGATGTGACCCTTCAGATTATGCAATAAGTTGCATAGAATGCAAATTTTGTTTATAAGTTTATGCAACATATTGCATAAAGCGCGCTTATGCCAGCCAGGGAGATTATATGTCAACGCACTATCCGCATTTATTGGCACCATTAGATTTAGGATTTACTACATTAAAAAATCGTATCTTAATGGGATCGATGCATATTGGACTTGAAGAAGCACCGGGTGGATATGCGCGTATGGCTGCATTTTATGCAGAGCGTGCTCAAGGTGAAGTGGGGCTTATTGTGACGGGTGGTATCTCGCCAAATGATGCAGGCCGAACTTTTGCACATGCTTCAAAACTAGATACGCTCGAAGAAGCGGAAAAACATAAAGTTATCACACAAGCTGTGCATGACGCTGGCGGTAAAATTGCCATGCAGATTTTACATACCGGTCGTTATTCTTATCAGCAAGAAATTGTCGCGCCGTCCGCCATTCAGGCACCCATTAACCCGATCAAGCCGCAACAACTTAGTTCAGCTGAGGTCTGGCAGACAATATCCGACTTTGTCAATTGTGCCAAGCTCGCACAATATGCGGGTTATGATGGCGTAGAAATTATGGGATCAGAAGGTTATCTCATCAATGAGTTTATTGCTGCTCGAACCAATCATCGAGATGATGAATGGGGCGGTCAGTACGAAAACCGCATTCGCTTTCCAATTGAAATTGTAAAGCGTACTCGTGAAGAGGTTGGTGAAAATTTTATTATTATTTACCGACTGTCGATGCTTGATCTGGTCGAGGGCGGCTCAACCTTAGATGAAGTCATTCATTTAGCCAAAGAAATTGAAAAAGCCGGTGCAACAATTATCAATACTGGAATTGGCTGGCATGAGGCTCGTATCCCCACCATTGCCACTAAAGTGCCGCGAGCCGCATTTACATGGGTGACCGAAAAAATTCGACCTCACGTGAAAGTGCCACTGATTACATCAAACCGTATTAATACCCCTGAAATGGCAGAGTACGTACTTGCAAGTGGACATGCCGATATCGTCTCAATGGCACGCCCGATGCTGGCCGATCCAGAATTTGCTTTAAAAGCCCGCGAGGGACGTAGTGATGAAATCAATACCTGTATTGGTTGCAATCAAGCCTGTCTGGATCATATCTTTAATGGTAAAGTGGCCTCGTGTTTGGTCAATCCACGCGCATGCCATGAAACCGAACTCAATTTTAAAGCAGCGGCTACACCGAAAAAAATCGCTGTCGTTGGCGCAGGCCCGGCAGGTTTAAGTTTTGCCACCTATGCTGCCAGTCGTGGTCATAAAATCAAATTGTATGAAGCTGCTGAGCAAATTGGCGGCCAATTTAATATTGCCAAAACCATTCCGGGTAAAGAAGAATTTTACGAAACTCTGCGTTACTTTAATCGCCAGATTGAACTGCAGCCGAACATTGAGCTGGTTTTAAACTACAAAATCGATTATGACGAATTAGCCAAGTCAGACTTCGATGAGATTGTTATTGCAACTGGCGTTACACCACGTCATCTCAATCTCGAAGGTATCCAGCATCCGAAAGTGTTGAGTTACCTCGATGTACTTAAAGCCCGTCAGCCAGTCGGTCATAAAGTTGCGATTATCGGTGCGGGTGGTATTGGCTTTGATACCGCAGAGTTTCTTACCCATGAAGGCGAAAGCGGCAGTATTCACCCTAAGAAGTTTTATGACGAATGGGGAATCGATACCTCCTATAGCCAAGTCGGTGGCTTAAAAACTGCGGCGGTTGAGCACAGTGCACGTGAAATATATTTGCTACAACGTAAAGCCAGTTCGGTCGGAGCAACACTGGGCAAAACCACGGGCTGGATTCATCGTACAGGTTTAAAAAATCGTAATGTGAAAATGATTGCCGGTGCACAGTATGAAAAAATTGATGATCAGGGTTTACATATTCAGGTCGGTGAAAAGACCACAGTACTTGATGTCGATCATGTCATTATCTGTGCGGGACAAGAATCGTTTACGGCGATGTATGAACCACTCAAGCAGCTTGGCAAAAATGTACATTTGATTGGTGGCGCCAAAGAGGCGGGTGAGTTAGATGCCAAACGTGCTATCCGTCATGGCGCAGAGCTTGCGGCTATGATTTAAGTTTTTGTTCATCCTTAAGGTTTAGGCTATCGATTGGTCTAGGCCTTTTAAAATATCGGTTCGCTAATTTTTCGAATGTTGTTCTAAATCCCTATAAAGTTGATACATTTCATGAAAAAGATAAATGTGCTAAAAAAACTAACAGATACGCTCGATCGTTTGACAGGAGCGGATTATCCCCAAATCTATCTGCATCCTGAGAGCGGTCTTCATCAGCACATGCAGAAGCTCACCCAATTAAATGCTAAGTATCGCCCGACACCTTGGCTCTTCAACGAGCATCTTCAGCTTCTTTATTTTGATTTGATTAAAAAACGCTTTATCCGCCAGCAATATGATCATATCGATTATTTAAAGATGCAAGACGGCGGAGAAACTGCAATTACATGGGTCGGTTCGCACTTACCCGCAGACACGCCCACGATTGTCATCTTGCATACCATTACCGGTTCTCCGTCAAGTATGCGTGAGTTGGTTCGTGACTTACACCGCTTTACTGGCTGGCGGATTGCACTTTGTGTGCGCCGTGGACATGCCGATTTAAACTTTTCTATACCGCAATTTAACTTGTTTGGCTCAACTGCAGACTTAAAAGAACAACTTGATTTTATTCGTCTTAAGCTCCCCCAATCAGATTTGTATGCTGTTGGATCATCGGCTGGATCGGGTCTACTGGTGCGTTACTTGGGTGAAGTTGCAGATCAGTCATGTTTTAAAGCCGCATTTGCATTTTGTCCGGGTTACAACATTGAAACGGGTTTTGATAAAGTTCATCCGGTTTATAGTCGATATATGGCAAAAAAAATAATCAATCGCTTTGTTAAGAAACACCTGCAAGGTTGGTCACATATCGATAATTTAAAAGAACTCCTGACATCTAAAAATTTAACCGAGTTTCATCTTCGCTACTATCAGCTTGCTGGTTTTTCAAACTATCAAGACTATACGTTGGCCACCAATCCCATGCACGTTTTTAAGCAAATCAAAGTGCCATTGATGGTACTTAATTCGCAAGATGATCCAGTGTGTCATATCGACAACTTTGCACCTTATCTGCCTGAAATTCAGGCTATGCAGAACATTGCCGTGGTGACCACCAAGAAGGGAAGTCATTGTGCGTTTTATGAGGGGTGGCGCACACAATCATGGGCCACCAAGCTCATGGCAGATTTTTTTCTAAGTCAGAAGTAAGTCTTTTTGCTTAAGCGAATATCAGCGCTCGGTTAAATGCTCAACCAAGTAATCGATAAACACACGAACAGCGGGCAGTAATCCACGACGTGAAGGATATACCGCATGAAAGACACCATGCGGTGCTTTCCATTCAGGTAAGACGCGAACCAATTCACCCGATTTAACATAGTCGCTGGCAATGGTATCGGGAAGTAGCGCGATACCGCAGTTTTGTGCGGTAATATTGGCAAGTACAGAAAGGTTAGATGCCATCACCACCGGATTGACTTTGATTTTCTGTAGTTCATTGCTTTGGCTGTACAAGCTAAACTGCTGATCTAAATGCTCATCCGATAAACTCAAAATCCGATGATGATGCAAATCTTCAGGCGCTTTAACAGAGCCGTATTCGTTTAAGTACGCCTGACTGGCAAAAAGATGTTGCTCGATGATGGAGAATTGACGTAACACCAGACTCGGATCATCATCAAGATTTGAGCGAACGCGAAGCGCAATATCTATGCCTTCATTGACAATATCAACACGTCGATTACTAATGATCAGTTGAACTCGAATTTCAGGATACTGTTTTAAAAAATTCGGCAGCAGTTTCGACATCTGATTTTGTGCAATATCGACAGGAACACTCACTTTAATCACGCCACGAGGCTGGATACTCAAGTGATCTACCAGATCATGTGCGGCTTGAGCGGCATTCATCATCACTTGTGCATGCCGATAAATATTCATCCCGATATCGGTCACTGCAAAGTGTCGAGAGCTACGCTGAATTAAGCGGACGCCTAAATTCTCCTCAAGATTGTATACGCGGCGACTTAATTTTGACTTTGGAATATCTGTGGCACGCTCGGCAGCACTGAAACCACCGTGTTCAACCACAAGAGCAAAGCAATAAAAATCGTCTAAATCTGTGAGCATGATGCATGTCCATATTTCTAAAAATAGGGGTTTTTAAATTTTTTCAAAGTATACCCAATATTTTTCTGAGGATATGTGATTACTCAGTAAATCATGCAATTTAGGCCAAAATAGACGAATTTGGATCAAGTAAATAGGCTTGCACTTTTTTATACTCTTCTAAACGCGCAAAATCACGGGCTGTAGGGTGACTAATTCGTTTTAAATCCATGTTGTCTTTTAGATCGGCTAGTTTGACTGCTTTGGCCAATGGGTTATTTACAATTCGCTTTGCGGCTGTAAACCGGCTCTCGCCGGGTTTTTTGGTGAGCGCAATGACTGCATCAATAATATCTTGGCTAAAACCCAATGAAATTAGATCGACAATTGTGGTGTCGGTGTCTTCAAGTAAGTCGTGCATCACTGCAACAATTTTTTGTTCTAAAGTATCCAAATGAAGCATAAGTCGTAATGGATGTAAGATATAAGGTTGTCCAGCTTTGTCTACTTGTCCCGCGTGTTTTTTTGCTGCAAGTCCGATTGCTTTTTCCAAAGTTGACATGAATGCTCCAGTATTGAATGACATGACATTAGTAACAGCACTGCGCTTAGTACTCACTAAAGCACGCTACACTGGCAAGATCAATCCGACATCAGTCGATTTAAAACGATTAGATGCAAACAAATATTTCTTTTACACTATGTGGACCTTTTAGAGAATGAAATATGACTTATCAATTAATTCTTCAACCAGATGCATCAGTGAATATCGATTGCCCGATATGCAAACACCCAGTTATTGACTGGTCGCAAGAACAATATGTTCAGCCCTGCGAACATACTCTCTTTGTCGCGATGGATTTAGGATTCGAGTTTGTTTCCGATCGGTTTGAAGCGCAGATGCAACAAGCTGTAGATGAATTACATGAAGATCCAGATATGAATATTTTTCATGCAATTACTTCAACTACATATCCTGTTCAAGTGATTGTCAAAGCCGATTTAGGTGTGCAATCGCTTTCACGCTATGTAGGATTTAGCGATCAACTTTAAAACGAAGGATTTAGAGAAACTGAGATTCAAATTCTCTGACTTCATGTTCGAGCCATTGAGTAAATTTTACAATCAATGCGTTTTTATGTTGCTCAGACGAAACAAAGTAATATGAGCGAGTACCAACAAGCTCCACACGAGACACTCGTATCAAGTCACCCTGTTCAAGCTCTTTTTCAAGTAGCAAAGGCGGTATTAATGCAACGCCTAAATGATGCATCGCAGCGACAGCCAGCATTGAGAAAAGTTCATGGCGTTGCCCGTCCATTGCATAAGGATAGGCATAATCTGCTTGAGCAAACCATTCATTCCAGATGTAGGGGCGAGTGGTCTGCTGAAGTAAAGGGAGCTGACTAATTTGTTCTGCAGTCAAATCCAGACTTTCATTCTCGCCTGACACACACTCTGGAAAATATTTTTCAATCAGTGTTTTAGAGCAGACGGGGACTAACGCTTCTTCCATAAGAAACTGGATTTTGGCATCGGGCCAGTTTTCAATTTGTGCAGGAGTGCCGGCATAAATTGCAGCATCAAAAATATGCTCACTAAACAAAAAAGGTTTGGTACTGGTTTCTAAATGAATCGTAATCTCAGGATACAAACGATTAAATCGATAAAGTCGCGGCAGTAACCATCGTGTTGCGAAGGTTGGAACAACGCCCAGTTTTAGTGTTCCACCTAACCCCTTGTGTGCCATTAAATCCAGTGTGGCATGTTCGATACCGAGTAAATGTGATTTGATCGTTTTTAAATAACTCTCACCCGCTTGTGTCAGCTCAACTCCATGACGCGCTCGTACAAAAAGCGCCACAGCAAGAAAGTCTTCAAGTTGCTGAATTTGCCGAGAAACAGCACTTTGGGTAATCGATAATTCTTGGGCTGCTGCTGTATAACTACGATGTTTCGCGGCCGATTCAAAACATAATAATGCCTGTAAAGAAGGAATCATTCGTCGCATATTATGTATCCTAGATCATTCTTTTAAATATTGAAAAATGGCTTCTTAAATAAATCCATCTGAAACTCGAAAAGCACTTTTATTCTAAACCAGAAAATTGAAAAGCAAAAAATAAGATATGAGAAAAATGCATGACTACATGCGAAATTATCGTTTGTGGTACTCGTTAACACAGCCTAAGATGAAGAAATAACAGTTCAATCATTAGGCTAGGAAAGCAATGAATCATATGGTCGATCATACAAAAAAAACAGCACGCGTCCACTTCAATTGGGATGATCCTTTCTTAATTGAGCAACAGCTCACGAATGAAGAGCGCATGATTCGCGATGCTGCGCATGCCTATTGTCAAGATAAACTCATGTCTCGAGTGTTAGAACAGTTTCGTCACGAAAAAACTGATCCAGCTATTTTTCGTGAAATGGGCGAGTTAGGTCTTTTGGGCCCAACCATTGATGAGCAGTATGGTGGAGCCGGTCTGAATTATGTCAGCTATGGATTAATTGCAAGAGAAATCGAACGTGTAGATTCGGGTTATCGATCTATGGCAAGTGTACAAAGTTCATTGGTGATGGTGCCAATTTCTGAATTTGGATCTGAAGCACAAAAACAAAAGTATTTACCGAAGCTCGCTACAGGTGAATATATTGGATGCTTCGGTTTAACAGAGCCGGATCACGGTTCAGACCCTGGAAGTATGATCACACGTGCAAAAAAAGTTGATGGAGGCTATCGTCTTTCGGGTGCAAAAATGTGGATTACGAACAGCCCAATCGCCGATGTATTTGTGGTTTGGGCCAAAGAAGTATCGAGTGAAGGAAATGTTGGCGAAATTCGCGGATTTATTTTAGAAAAAGGGTGGCAAGGTTTATCGGCACCAGCTATACATGGCAAGGTTGGACTACGTGCCTCTATCACCGGTGAAATTGTGATGGATAATGTTTTTGTACCTGAAGAAAATGCTTTTCCAGATATTAGAGGTTTAAAAGGTCCATTTACCTGCTTAAACAGTGCCCGTTACGGCATTGCTTGGGGTGCGATGGGCGCGGCAGAATTCTGCTGGCACACTGCACGTCAATATACACTGGATCGTAAACAGTTTGGTCGACCGCTGGCTGCCACCCAGCTTATACAAAAAAAATTGGCCGATATGCAAACCGAAATTGCATTAGGTTTACAGGCCGCACTTCGATTTGGCCGAATGAAAGATGAAGGATTGGCGGCAGTTGAAGGGACTTCACTCATCAAGCGCAACAACTGTGGCAAGGCGCTCGATATTGCACGTTTAGCTCGCGATATGATGGGAGGCAACGGAATCAGTGATGAATTTGGGGTTGCACGCCATCTGGTGAATCTTGAAGTAGTCAATACCTATGAAGGTACACATGATGTACATGCTCTTATTTTGGGGCGCGCTCAGACTGGTCTTGCAGCATTTTAGCTTTTTAAAAAACTCAGCTTCTAAAGAGATCATAACTATTCAAAATCACACGGCTTAAAATGCTCACTAAGCCGTGTGTTCATTTATTTTTTCAATTCGGAGAATACGTTCTACATATTATGAGGCAATAAAAAGTAAATCTGATCTAAATTAATTCAATGAATCGGGTATAATTGACTATTATATGATCGATATCGAGCTAAATTATATAATTTTGATTAAAAAATAAACCATTGTTTGTTTTTTTAAAAATAATACTTGCGTTGGTTGGTTTTTTGCTTAGAATACGCAGCATCCCGACGCGATACACGAAAGCAACTTAGCTTACAGGGTTAAGTTGAAAGAAAGTGTTTTGCGTTGAATTTGTCTCTGACGAAGAGCAAATCGATCATTAAGAGAATAGAAGAACAACTTGTGTG